>Ga0209281_1000089_pt1 | contig 243650 bp, 223 predicted proteins | sample MedtruBG_FD_187514 | JGI IMG/M metagenome (GOLD analysis project Ga0209281, IMG submission 187514) | Root nodule microbial communities of legume samples collected from California, USA - Medicago truncatula BG (SPAdes) (version 2) | ecosystem: Host-associated > Plants > Roots > Nodule | place...
TTGCGGTCGTGACCACACTCTGTTTGCTAAAGCAGACGGTAAAGTGAAATTTGAAGTTAAAGGCCCGAACAACCGTAAATACATCAGCATCGTTGCTGAGTAAGTTTTTCGTGGTCCGGTAACGGATAAAAGCCCCGCACCCTGTTGCGGGGCTTTTTACATTCGACGACCGGTAAATATGCTCGTGAAACCGCTTTGCACCGGATAACGAGCCCTTGCAGGGAAAACGGGCATGAAGCAGCAGGCTGGCATTGGTATTCTTTTGGCGCTCACAACGGCGGTGTGTTGGGGGGCTTTGCCAATTGCTATGAAGCAGGTGCTGGAGGTGATGGAGCCTCCTACCATCGTTTTTTACCGTTTTTTAATCGCCAGTGTTGGCCTCGGGGCGATTCTGGCCGCGAAGCGTAAGCTTCCGCCGCTGCGCATTTTTCGCAAGCCGCGTTGGCTGGTCCTGTTGGCGATTGCTACCGGTGGGCTCTTTGGCAACTTCATCCTGTTCAGCTCTTCCCTGCAGTATTTAAGCCCAACGGCTTCGCAGGTGATCGGCCAACTGTCGCCTGTGGGCATGATGGTCGCGAGCGTATTTATCCTTAAAGAGAAAATGCGCGGTACGCAGATTGTCGGCGCGATAATGCTGTTGTGCGGACTGGTGATGTTCTTCAACACCAGTCTGATAGAAATTTTTACCAGGCTGACCGATTACACCTGGGGTGTCATTTTTGGCGTCGGTGCGGCTATGGTCTGGGTAAGTTATGGCGTCGCACAAAAGGTGTTATTACGGCGTCTGGCATCACCGCAGATTCTGTTTTTACTGTACACTTTATGTACGATAGCGCTATTACCGCTGGCGAAGCCCGGCGTGATAGCTCAGCTCAGTGACTGGCAGCTTGCCTGTTTGATTTTCTGTGGGCTGAATACGCTGGTAGGATATGGCGCCCTGGCGGAAGCGATGGCGCGTTGGCAGGCAGCGCAGGTGAGCGCATTAATCACGCTCACACCGCTGTTTACGCTGTTATTTTCAGATCTTTTATCTATGGCCTGGCCCGATTTCTTCGCCAGACCGATGTTAAACCTTCTAGGTTATCTCGGTGCGTTTGTCGTGGTTGCGGGCGCGATGTACTCCGCCATTGGTCATCGTATTTGGGGCGGATTACGTAAGCATGAATCGGTGGTATCGCAGCCCCGCTCAGGCGAATGATTTACGGAGAGTAAAATGAAGTTTGTTGATGAAGCAACGATTCTGGTCGTTGCAGGCGATGGCGGTAATGGTTGCGTAAGCTTCCGCCGTGAGAAATACATCCCGAAAGGCGGCCCGGACGGCGGCGACGGCGGTGATGGTGGCGACGTCTGGATGGAAGCCGACGAAAACCTGAACACCCTGATCGACTACCGTTTTGAGAAATCTTTTCGCGCAGAGCGAGGTCAGAATGGCGCGAGCCGTGACTGCACCGGTAAACGCGGGAAAGATGTCACCATTAAAGTGCCGGTAGGGACGCGTGTGATCGACCAGGGCACGGGCGAAACCATGGGCGACATGACCAAACACGGTCAGCGTCTGATGGTCGCAAAAGGCGGCTGGCACGGTCTGGGTAACACCCGTTTTAAATCTTCCGTCAACCGTACGCCGCGGCAGAAAACAATGGGGACGCCGGGTGACAAGCGTGACCTGCTGCTGGAGCTGATGCTGCTGGCGGATGTGGGCATGCTGGGGATGCCAAATGCCGGTAAATCGACCTTTATCCGAGCGGTCTCTGCGGCGAAGCCTAAAGTGGCGGATTATCCGTTTACCACGCTGGTGCCGAGCCTCGGCGTTGTCCGTATGGATAACGAGAAGAGCTTCGTGGTTGCGGACATTCCGGGGCTGATTGAAGGCGCTGCGGAAGGTGCCGGTCTGGGCATCCGCTTCCTGAAACACCTTGAGCGTTGCCGCGTACTGCTGCACCTCATCGATATCGATCCGATCGACGGTTCCGATCCGGTTGAGAATGCGCGCATCATCATCGGCGAGCTGGAAAAATACAGTCAGGATCTGGCAGCCAAACCGCGCTGGTTAGTGTTCAACAAGATCGATTTGCTGGACAAAGCCGAAGCGGAAGAGAAAGCCAAAGCTATCGCGCAGGCGCTGGGCTGGGAAGATAAGTACTATCTGATCTCTGCCGCCAGCCAACTGGGCGTGAAAGATCTCTGCTGGGATGTGATGACCTTTATCATCGAGAACCCGATTACTCAGGCGGAAGAAGAGAAGCAGCCAGAGAAAGTCGAGTTCATGTGGGATGATTATCATCGCCAGCAAATCGCAGAAGTGGAAGAAGAAGCAGAAGACGACTGGGATGACGACTGGGACGAAGACGACGAAGAAGGCGTCGAGTTCATCTATAAGCGTTAATCTCAAGAAAACCCCGGCCATGTTGCCGGGGTTTTTGTTTCTGCTGACTCAGTTATTCTGATAAATATCTTTGTACAATCGGCTTTCAAAGCGAACCAGCGGAATGCGGCGGTTACGTTGATCGGCAGGTTCTACCGCATAACCCGACAGATATTGTACAAAGGCCATCCGTTGCCCGCTTGCGGTGGTAATAAAGCCCGCAAGGTTGTATACCCCCTGCAATGATCCCGTTTTCGCTGAGACCTTACCGTCGACACCCGCCTGATGCAGACCTGCGCGGTATTGCAGAGAGCCGTCATAGCCCGCCAGCGGCAGCATTGAGATGAAGTTCAGCTCGTTGTCATGCTGCGCGATATATTGCAGTACCTGCATCATGGTGGCGGGAGCAATCAGGTTATGGCGCGACAGGCCGGAGCCGTCGGCAATAATCGTGTTGCCAATATCTACCCCTGCTTGCTGACGCAGGATCTGTCGCACGGCATCGGAGCCCGCACGCCACGTTCCCGGCACATTAAAACGTGCGTGACCAATCATCCGGAAGACGGTATCGGCAATCATGTTGTCCGACTTTTTCAGCATAATCTTAAGCAGATCGTGCAGCGGCGCAGACTGCTTACTGGCCACAATAGTGCCAGGCTCATTGACCTGCGTCTGGCGTAATAACGTTCCACTGTAGGTGATACCGGCCTGTTTGAGCTCATCTTTCAGGATCGCTCCGGCATAGCTGGCGCCGTCCTGAATGGCAAACGCCAGTGGCAGAGGGTCGGCACGCTGCGGCAGACACCCGGTCAACGTGAAGCGGTTTAAATCGCCCGGAACCACGTCCAGCTCACAATATTGCGCCTCCGCAGAGCCGCGCGCGAGGGTACGAACCTGGCTGAACATGGTGACCGGATAGTAAGACGCCACGCGAATATAGGCCAAATCGTTCGCTTTTTGCGCGCTGTAGAGCGAAATCGAGAAGCAGTTTCGATCGACAATGGCGGCCGCAGGCGGCGCGCTGAAGCACTGGGTCATGTCGTTCCAGGGCCATCCCGGCGCTTTATCGTGGCTGGCAAAAACAGAGGTATCAATCAGGACATTTCCGGTGATTTGCGTGACGCCTGATTTTTTCAGGTTCGCCACCATATTCCGAATATCCTGTCTTTTTAGCGTCGGATCGGCACCAAATCGCGCCACTAAGTCACCTTTGAGAACGCCCGCATCAATGCTGCCTTTGGTCTCCAGTGTGGTCGTAAAGCGGAAGTCAGGGCCAAGCTGAATTAAAGCTGCCAGCGCGGTAATCACTTTCTGCGTACTGGCAGGAAGTGCCATTTGCTGACTATGATAATCAATTGCGGGAGTCGGGGCGCCGACCTTCTGAACCATGAGGGCAAGGTTGGCTCCGGCAGGGAGCTGGTTGATGTACTCGTCAACGTTCGCGGCCTGGACGCTGAACGCTACACTGGTGGTCAATCCGATGATAAATCTGGAAAATCGCATAATCTCGCGCTAACAACCTGGAAACAAGCCGTCATACTACGGCGCAATGCCCTGGAAAGTAAACGATGACCCATAGGGAACTCCAGGGTAAAATACGTATCAAATTAAGAATTGTAGCTGACCTGGACCTTGCGTCCGGGTCGGTATTTTTTTGCTTCTGGTCCGGGTATGACGCCATACCGGGGCAGGCTTAACAGCCGGGGCGAAGCGATCGCCCCCTACAGGAATGTTCAAGAGGTATAACCAATGCAAGCGATTCCGATGACCTTACGTGGTGCAGAAAAATTACGCGAAGAGCTGGATTTTCTGAAATCTGTGCGCCGCCCTGAAATTATCGCCTCTATTGCCGAAGCGCGTGAGCATGGCGATCTGAAAGAAAATGCGGAATATCACGCGGCGCGTGAACAGCAGGGGTTCTGTGAAGGTCGTATCAAAGACATCGAAGCGAAGCTGTCGAATGCACAGGTCATCGATGTCACCAAAATGCCGAATAACGGTCGCGTTGTCTTTGGCGCGACGGTCACCGTTCTGAACCTTGATAACGACGAAGAGCAGACCTGGCGTATCGTGGGCGATGACGAAGCGGACTTCAAACAGAACCTGATCTCCGTTAACTCGCCGATTGCACGCGGTCTGATTGGCAAAGAACAGGATGACGTCGTGGTGATCAAAACGCCGGGCGGTGAAGTGGAATATGAAGTCACTAAGGTAGAATACCTGTAAGTGCTCAAGATGTTGATGTATTGTAAAGAAAGGAAAAAGGCCGCATAGCGGCCTTTTATCAACGAAGAGAGCGTGGCATTTTGCTCTCCTGCTTGCGGGAAATCCCTCGTTTTACACAGGTTTTGTGTTCGACTTTAGGATATTCTTAGCGTGGCAGCGAGATTTTGCGTTCTTTACTCGGGCGATAAAGCACCAGCATTTTACCGATGACCTGTACATTACAGGCGCCGGTTTCGCGCACGATAGCGTCCACGATCAAGGTTTTTGTTTCGCGATCTTCAGACGCGACTTTCACCTTGATAAGTTCATGGTGCTCTAACGCTTGTTCAATCTCGGCCAGTACCCCTTCGGTCAAACCATTATTGCCAAGCATAACGACCGGCTTGAGCGGATGTGCCAGACCTTTCAGGTGCTGTTTTTGTTTAGTACTCAGATTCATCGTATATTTTTGCTTACGTTGGGATTGAAAACGGGTCATTCTACCGCCATCTCCCATATATCGCCAAATAGTGCGTGGAAATTTACGCCGTATGGCAACGATGTTCTGCCCCGATGGGAAAGTTAAATGACAGGTAAGAAGCGTTCTGCCAGCTCGAGTCGCTGGCTTCAGGAACACTTTAGCGATAAATATGTTCAAGAGGCACAGAAAAAGGGGTTGCGTTCCCGTGCCTGGTTTAAACTTGATGAAATACAGCAAAGTGACAAACTTTTTAAGCCGGGGATGACAGTAGTCGATCTCGGTGCTGCTCCAGGAGGCTGGTCACAGTATGTGGTCTCGCAGATTGGCGGCAAAGGCCGTATCATCGCTTGTGATCTTTTACCTATGGATCCTATCGTTGGTGTGGACTTTCTTCAGGGCGATTTTCGTGATGAACTTGTCATGAAAGCGCTGCTGGAACGCGTGGGTGACAGTAAAGTCCAGGTTGTCATGTCAGATATGGCACCAAACATGAGCGGAACACCGGCGGTGGATATCCCCCGTGCCATGTATCTGGTGGAACTGGCGTTAGAAATGTGTCGTGATGTGCTAGCGCCGGGTGGCAGTTTTGTAGTGAAGGTGTTCCAGGGCGAAGGTTTCGATGAGTACCTAAGGGAAATTCGCTCCCTGTTTACGAAGGTGAAAGTTCGTAAGCCGGACTCTTCTCGCGCACGTTCGCGTGAAGTGTATATTGTAGCGACCGGGCGTAAACCATAACTGGTCGATTTCAGACGAAAGTTTGAAAGACGCTGGATATAGAGTATCCTGACGCTGTTTTTAACACAGTTGTAATAAGAGGTTAATCCCTTGAGTGACATGGCGAAAAACCTAATACTCTGGCTGGTCATTGCCGTTGTGCTGATGTCAGTATTCCAGAGCTTTGGGCCCAGCGAGTCTAATGGCCGTAAGGTGGATTACTCTACCTTCCTGCAAGAGGTCAACAATGACCAGGTTCGTGAAGCACGTATCAACGGACGTGAGATCAACGTTACCAAGAAAGATAGTAACCGTTACACGACTTACATTCCGGTAAACGATCCGAAGCTGCTTGATAACCTGCTGACTAAGAACGTCAAGGTTGTGGGTGAACCACCAGAAGAACCGAGCCTGTTGGCTTCCATCTTCATTTCCTGGTTCCCAATGCTGCTGTTGATCGGCGTCTGGATCTTCTTTATGCGTCAGATGCAGGGCGGCGGTGGCAAAGGCGCCATGTCGTTCGGTAAGAGCAAAGCGCGCATGCTGACGGAAGATCAGATCAAAACCACTTTTGCCGACGTCGCAGGCTGTGACGAAGCAAAAGAAGAGGTAGCGGAACTAGTCGAATACCTGCGCGAGCCGAGCCGCTTCCAGAAACTGGGCGGTAAAATCCCGAAAGGCGTCCTGATGGTCGGTCCTCCGGGTACCGGTAAAACCTTGCTGGCGAAAGCCATTGCAGGTGAAGCGAAGGTTCCATTCTTTACGATTTCAGGTTCTGACTTCGTGGAAATGTTCGTCGGTGTCGGTGCATCTCGTGTGCGTGACATGTTCGAACAGGCCAAGAAAGCAGCACCGTGCATTATCTTCATCGATGAAATCGATGCCGTAGGTCGCCAGCGTGGCGCAGGTCTGGGTGGCGGTCACGATGAACGTGAACAGACCCTGAACCAGATGCTGGTTGAGATGGATGGTTTCGAAGGTAATGAAGGTATCATCGTTATTGCGGCAACTAACCGTCCGGACGTTCTTGACCCTGCGCTGCTGCGTCCAGGCCGTTTCGACCGTCAGGTTGTGGTCGGCTTGCCGGATGTGCGTGGTCGTGAACAGATCCTGAAAGTACATATGCGTCGCGTACCGCTGGCGCCGGATATCGATGCGGCAATCATTGCCCGTGGTACGCCGGGCTTCTCCGGTGCGGATCTGGCGAACCTGGTGAACGAAGCGGCATTGTTTGCTGCGCGTGGCAACAAGCGCGTCGTGTCGATGGTTGAGTTCGAGAAAGCGAAAGACAAAATCATGATGGGTGCGGAACGTCGCTCCATGGTGATGACGGAAGCGCAGAAAGAATCGACCGCATACCACGAAGCAGGCCACGCGATTATCGGTCGCCTGGTACCGGAACACGATCCGGTGCATAAAGTGACGATTATCCCGCGCGGTCGTGCGCTGGGTGTGACCTTCTTCCTGCCTGAAGGCGACGCGATCAGCGCCAGCCGTCAGAAGCTGGAAAGTCAGATCTCCACGCTGTACGGCGGTCGTCTGGCAGAAGAGATCATCTACGGTGTTGAACATGTTTCAACCGGTGCGTCGAACGACATTAAAGTTGCAACCAACCTGGCGCGTAACATGGTGACCCAGTGGGGCTTCTCCGACAAACTTGGTCCGCTACTGTACGCGGAAGAAGAAGGCGAAGTATTCCTTGGTCGTAGCGTTGCAAAAGCGAAACATATGTCCGATGAAACCGCGCGTATCATCGACCAGGAAGTGAAAGCGCTGATTGAGCGTAACTACAATCGTGCGCGTCAGCTCCTGAATGACAACATGGACATCCTGCACGCCATGAAAGATGCGCTCATGAAATATGAGACCATCGATGCGCCGCAGATTGATGACCTGATGGCTCGCCGCGATGTTCGCCCGCCAGCTGGCTGGGAAGAACCGGGCTCTAACAATTCTGACAACAATGGCACGCCTCGTGCGCCGCGCCCGGTTGATGAACCGCGCACGCCGAACCCAGGTAATACCATGTCAGAGCAGTTAGGCGACAAATAAGTTACCGTTGTTGATGACTGCGTTTTATTGAAAACCCTGGGGCTTGCTCCGGGGTTTTTTCTTATCAATTTATACCAGGGATAACACCATGAAACTCTATGCCCAGGGCACTTCACTGGATCTCAGCCATCCTCATGTGATGGGGATCCTTAACGTCACGCCGGATTCCTTCTCAGATGGTGGAACGCATAACACGCTGATTGAGGCGGTTAAACATGCCAATCTGATGATTAATGCCGGGGCGACCATCATTGATGTAGGCGGTGAGTCTACGCGCCCCGGCGCGGCGGATGTGAGTGCGGAAGAGGAACTGGCGCGTGTTATCCCGGTGGTTGAGGCGATTGCCCAACGTTTTGAAGTCTGGATTTCTGTGGATACCTCAAAGCCTGAAGTGATCCGCGAATCAGCAAGAGTGGGTGCTCACATCATTAATGATATTCGCTCGCTCTCTGAACCCGGCGCGCTGGAGGCTGCGGCAGAAACCGGTTTGCCGGTTTGTCTGATGCATATGCAGGGACAGCCGAAGACCATGCAGGAAGCGCCCAAATATGAGGACGTGTTTGCGGATGTAAATCGCTACTTTATTGAGCAAATAGCACGTTGTGAAAGGGCTGGCATCGCAAAAGAGAAATTGTTGCTCGACCCGGGATTCGGTTTCGGTAAAAATCTCTCCCATAACTATACATTACTGGCGCGACTGGCTGAATTTCACCATTTTAACCTGCCGCTGCTGGTGGGAATGTCACGTAAATCGATGGTGGGCCAACTGCTCAATGTGGGTCCATCAGAGCGTCTGAGCGGTAGCCTTGCCTGTGCGGTCATTGCTGCTATGCAGGGGGCGCAGATCATTCGTGTCCATGACGTCAAAGAAACCGTAGAAGCGATGCGTGTGGTGGAAGCCACATTGTCCGCAAAGGAAAACAAACGCTATGAGTAACCGTAAATATTTTGGCACTGATGGGATCCGTGGTCGCGTGGGCGATGCGCCGATTACGCCTGATTTTGTACTGAAGTTGGGCTGGGCGGCCGGTAAAGTCCTGGCACGCCACGGCTCGCGTAAAATCATCATCGGCAAAGATACCCGAATTTCCGGTTATATGCTGGAGTCAGCGCTTGAAGCTGGCCTGGCGGCGGCAGGGTTGTCCGCCTCGTTTACGGGCCCAATGCCGACGCCTGCGGTTGCTTACCTGACGCGTACTTTCCGCGCCGAAGCCGGGATTGTGATCTCCGCATCGCATAACCCGTTCTATGACAACGGTATTAAATTCTTCTCCATCGACGGTACCAAGCTGCCCGACGCCGTCGAAGAAGCCATTGAGGCGGAGATGGAAAAAGAGATCACCTGTGTGGACTCCGCTGAGCTCGGTAAAGCCAGCCGCATCGTTGACGCAGCGGGGCGTTACATTGAATTTTGCAAAGGCACATTCCCGAACGAGTTGAGCCTGAATGAACTTAAAATTGTGGTGGATTGCGCCAACGGGGCAACCTATCACATTGCGCCTAACGTGCTGCGTGAACTGGGTGCGAAGGTGATAACCATTGGCTGTGAGCCAAATGGCGTGAACATTAACGAAGAAGTCGGCGCCACCGATGTGCGTGCCTTGCAGGCCCGCGTGCTCGCGGAAAAAGCCGATCTGGGTATCGCGCTGGATGGCGACGGCGACCGCGTGATCATGGTTGACCATGAAGGCAATAAAGTCGATGGCGATCAGATCATGTATATCATCGCCCGTGAAGCCCTGCGTCAGGGACAACTGCGCGGTGGCGCGGTCGGGACGTTGATGAGCAACATGGGTCTGGAACTGGCGCTCAGGCAACTCGGCATTCCGTTTACCCGTGCGAAAGTCGGTGACCGCTACGTGCTGGAAAAAATGCAGGAAAAAGGCTGGCGTATCGGAGCGGAAAACTCTGGTCACGTCATTCTGCTGGATAAAACTACCACCGGTGACGGCATTGTTGCCGGTCTGCAGGTGGTGGCCGCGATGGTGCGTAACCACATGAGCCTTCACGATCTGTGCAGCGGCATGAAAATGTTCCCGCAGATTCTGGTGAATGTGCGGTACACCGCCGGCAGCGGCGATCCGCTGGAAAATGATACGGTGAAAGCCGTGACCGCGGACGTGGAATCCGCACTGGGAAGTCGTGGACGTGTACTGCTGCGTAAATCGGGCACTGAGCCGTTAATCCGCGTGATGGTTGAAGGCGAAGACGAAGCCCAGGTGACCGAGTTCGCCCATCGCATCGCGGATGCGGTCAAAGCGGTGTAAGACAGACTTAACTGCATAAAAAGGCGGCGTTTGCTGCCTTTTTATTAAAGGGAAAACCGGCTTTTGCTGTTTTTTTCCGCAGTTGATACAATGCACTAAAATTGCCCTTGCGAAGGTCATTCGCTTTGGTTAGTATTCACACCCGCTTCAGTGGGAAACAGTAAAATATCCCGCGTTATTGGTTAGAAGCATTGGTATGCGGCAACTCCGCAAGGAACAGGTTGATTATGTACGAAGCTCTTTTGGTAGTTTTCCTTATTGTGGCAATTGGCCTTGTGGGCTTGATCATGCTGCAGCAAGGTAAAGGCGCTGATATGGGAGCCTCCTTCGGAGCAGGCGCTTCCGCTACGCTGTTTGGTTCAAGTGGTTCTGGTAACTTCATGACCCGTATGACGGCTGTGCTGGCGACGTTGTTCTTTATCATCAGTCTGGTGCTGGGTAATATCAACAGCAACAAAACCAATAAAGGAAGTGAGTGGGAAAATCTGAGTGCGCCGGCGAAAACCGAACAGCCTCAGCCAGCTGCTCCGGCTAAGCCGACCAGCGATATCCCACAGTAATAGTAGTATCCGTGCTGAGGTGGTGGAATTGGTAGACACGCTACCTTGAGGTGGTAGTGCCCTAACGGGCTTGTGGGTTCGAGTCCCATCCTCAGTACCAATATTCCGAAAGAAAGATGCTGAAAAGCGTCTTTTTTTTCGCCTGTCATTTGTGGCTGTGCTGTGTAGGCCTGATAAGCGTAGCGCCATCAGGCGTTGTGATAATGTCGGATGGCGGCGTAAACGTCTTATCCGACTTACAGACGCCCTATATTCCGCGCATAAAAAAGGCCGCTTTCGCGGCCTTAAGATGATGAATATTTATTTCGCTTTGTTTTCCAGATTCTCAACCTGTGGCAGTCCGGTTGCGGAAGAGGCGGTCAGCAGACCAGACTGTGCATAGCCGAACAGCTTCTCGCGGGTATCGGTGATATCCAGGTTACGCATGGTCAACTGCCCAATACGATCGTCCGGTGAGAACACGGAGTCACCTTTCTCCATTGTCAGACGCTCTGGCTTGTAGGTCAGGTTGTCGGACACGGTATTGAGGATCGAATAGTCGTTGCCGCGACGCAGTTCCAGCGTCACTTCACCGGTAATCTGGCTGGCGACCCAACGTTGCAGACCATCACGCAACATCAGCGCCTGAGAGTCGAACCAACGGCCTTGATAGAGCAGACGGCCTAACTGACGGCCGTGGGCGTGATACTGCTCGATGGTGTCTTCGTTGTGGATACCCGTCAGCAGACGCTCATAGGCGATATGCAGCAGCGCCATCCCTGGGGCTTCGTAAATACCACGGCTTTTGGCTTCAATAATACGGTTTTCAATCTGGTCGCTCATTCCCAGGCCGTGACGGCCGCCGATGCGGTTTGCTTCCAGCATCATTTCCACATCGTCACTGAAGGTCTTACCATTCAGCGCGACCGGATGACCCTGTTCGAAACGAACGGTGACTTCTTCCGCCGCGATCTTCACGTTTTCATCCCAGAACTTCACGCCCATGATTGGGTTGACGATCTTGACGCTGGAATTCAGAAACTCGAGGTCTTTGGCTTCGTGCGTCGCGCCGAGCATGTTGGAGTCCGTGGAGTAGGCTTTTTCGACGGACATTTTGTAGTCGAAACCGCAAGCGATCATAAACTCAGACATCTCATGACGGCCGCCCAGTTCATCAATAAAGTCCGTATCCAGCCACGGTTTGTAAATCTGCAATTCAGCGTTTGTCAGCAGGCCATAGCGATAGAAACGCTCGATGTCGTTTCCTTTATAGGTGCTACCGTCGCCCCAGATATTGACGCCATCTTCTTTCATCGCTGCAACCAGCATGGTGCCGGTGACTGCACGACCCAGCGGCGTAGTATTGAAATAGGTGAGCCCGCCAGTGGTGTTATGGAATGCACCGCACTGAATCGCGGCGATACCTTCAGCAACCAGTTGTTTACGGCAGTCGATCAGTCGAGCGTTCTCTGCACCGTATTCCATTGCACGACGAGGGATCTCATCATAGTCCTCCTCGTCTGGCTGACCCAGGTTCGCAGTATATGCATATGGGACAGCCCCTTTTTGTCGCATCCACAGCAGTGCCGCGCTGGTGTCCAGGCCGCCGGAAAAAGCGATACCAATACGTTGACCTACCGGGAGATGCTTGAGAATCGTCGTCATAAAATAAAACCCTGCTTGATAGACTGATGGTGAGATCGGCTTTCTGCTCTCAGTGCATTTTTATGCAAAATAAATGAGTTTTCATTTAATCATCTTTTTACGGAGACAGGAAGAGTTTCGTGTTTTTTTCCGCAAATTACGCTGATGACGGCGTGTCAGGTTATGTCGTTAACAAGGTTGACACAATGGGGGGGTAATCAATATAATACGCGCAGATTTTACGTCCCGTCCTCGGTACCAAATCCCAGCAGTATTTGCATCTTTTACCCAAAACGAGTAAAATTTGCCACGTTTCAGGCGCGGGGTGGAGCAGCCTGGTAGCTCGTCGGGCTCATAACCCGAAGGTCGTCGGTTCAAATCCGGCCCCCGCAACCACTTTCCCTTAGAGTTCTTTTTCAAATATACTGTGAAGACTATGGCCTTCGTAGCTGGATTTGAAAAAAATTCTTTCGGAAGGTTCTCCAGACCGCAGTTGCGGTTATAGGGTTCAGTTATCTAAAGCCCCGATTTATCGGGGCTTTTTGTTATCTGACTACAGAATAACTGGGCTTTAGGCCCTTTTTTTATGTCTTGGGGGTGGGCTTGTCCACATTAGAGCAAAAATTAACAGAGATGATTACAGCGCCAGTTGAAGCCTTAGGTTACGAGCTGGTCGGCATCGAATTTATTCGCGGTCGCACATCCACACTGCGCATCTATATTGATAGTGAAGATGGCATCAATGTTGATGATTGTGCTGATGTGAGCCACCAGGTGAGCGCAGTTCTGGACGTCGAAGATCCTATTACTGTGGCTTACAACCTGGAAGTCTCCTCACCGGGTCTCGACCGCCCTATGTTCACTGCTGAACACTATGTGCGTTTCCTGGGTGAAGAAGTTTCGCTGGTACTCCGCATGGCGGTACAGAACCGCCGTAAATGGCAGGGCGTTATCAAAGCGGTAGATGGTGAAATGATCACCGTCACAGTCGAAGGAAAAGATGAAGTGTTCGCGCTGAGTAATATCCAGAAGGCGAACCTGGTTCCCCACTTTTAACAGTCTGGATGAGGTGAAAAGCCCGCGATGAACAAAGAAATTTTGGCTGTTGTTGAAGCCGTATCCAATGAAAAGGCGCTGCCACGCGAGAAAATTTTTGAAGCGTTGGAAAGTGCGCTGGCTACAGCGACAAAGAAAAAATATGAACAAGAGATTGACGTTCGCGTAGAAATCGATCGTAAAAGCGGTGATTTTGACACTTTCCGTCGTTGGGTGATTGTTGAAGAAGTGACCCAGCCGACGAAAGAAATCACGCTGGAAGCCGCACGTTTTGAAGACGAAAGCCTGAATCTGGGCGATTACGTTGAAGATCAGATTGAATCTGTGACCTTTGACCGTATCACTACCCAGACTGCAAAACAGGTTATCGTACAGAAGGTTCGTGAAGCTGAACGCGCGATGGTTGTCGATCAGTTCCGTGAACACGAAGGTGAAATCATCACCGGCGTGGTTAAGAAAGTGAACCGCGACAACATCTCTTTGGATCTGGGCAGCAATGCTGAAGCCGTGATCCTGCGTGAAGACATGCTGCCGCGTGAAAACTTCCGCCCTGGCGACCGTATTCGTGGCGTTCTTTACTCTGTTCGCCCGGAAGCACGTGGTGCACAGCTGTTCATGACGCGTTCCAAGCCGGAAATGCTGATCGAACTGTTCCGCATTGAAGTGCCGGAAATTGGCGAAGAAGTGATTGAAATTAAAGCCGCAGCTCGCGATCCGGGTTCCCGTGCGAAAATCGCGGTGAAAACCAACGACAAGCGTATCGACCCGGTCGGCGCATGTGTCGGTATGCGTGGCGCACGCGTTCAGGCGGTTTCGACCGAACTGGGCGGCGAGCGCATCGATATCGTCCTGTGGGATGATAACCCGGCGCAGTTCGTGATTAACGCTATGGCACCTGCTGACGTTGCGTCTATCGTGGTGGATGAAGATAAACATACCATGGATATCGCTGTTGAAGCCGGTAACCTGGCGCAGGCAATTGGACGTAATGGTCAGAACGTCCGTCTGGCTTCGCAATTAAGCGGCTGGGAACTCAACGTGATGACCGTTGATGACCTCCAGGCTAAACATCAGGCTGAAGCACATGCCGCGATCGATACCTTCACCAAATATCTCGACATTGATGAAGAGTTCGCCACTGTTCTGGTTGAAGAAGGGTTCGCAACCCTGGAAGAACTGGCCTACGTGCCAATGAAAGAACTGCTGGAAATCGATGGCCTTGATGAGCCAACCGTTGAAGCACTGCGTGAGCGTGCTAAAAACGCACTGACCACTCTGGCACTGGCCCAGGAAGAAAGCCTCGGTGATAACAAGCCGGCTGACGATCTGCTGAATCTGGAAGGATTAGATCGCGATATGGCCTTCAAACTGGCTGCCCGTGGTGTTTGTACGCTGGAAGATCTCGCCGAACAGGGCATTGATGATCTGGCTGATATCGAAGGGTTGACCGACGAAAAAGCCGGTGAGCTGATTATGGCTGCCCGTAATATTTGCTGGTTCGGCGACGAAGCGTAATAAACTGTAGCAGGAAGGAACAGCATGACAGATGTAACCGTAAAAGCGCTGGCCGCAGAGATACAGACCTCCGTGGATCGCCTGGTACAGCAATTTGCTGATGCCGGTATCCCGAAGTCTGCTGATGACTCTGTGTCCGCACAAGAAAAACAGACTTTACTGGCGCACCTGAACCGTGAAAATGGTTCTGGCCCGGATAAGCTGACGCTGCAGCGTAAAACGCGTAGCACCCTGAACATTCCAGGTACCGGTGGAAAAAGCAAATCGGTACAAATCGAAGTCCGCAAGAAGCGCACCTTTGTGAAACGTGATCCGCAAGAGGCCGAACGCCTTGCCGCGGAAGAGCAAGCGCAGCGTGAAGCGGAAGAGCAGGCCCGTCGTGAGGCAGAAGAAATGGCCAAACGCGAGGCGCAACAAAAAGCTGACCGTGAGGCCGCAGAACAAGCTAAGCGTGACGCCGCTGATAAAGCGAAACGCGAAGCTGCGGAAAAAGACAAAGTGAGCAATCAACAGACTGACGATATGACCAAAACCGCCCAGGCCGAGAAAGCCCGCCGTGAGAATGAAGCTGCAGAGCTGAAGCGTAAAGCGGAAGAAGAAGCACGTCGCAAGCTTGAAGAAGAAGCGCGCCGCGTAGCGGAAGAAGCTCGCCGTATGGCGGAAGAGAACGCAGGCGTGTGGGCTGAGCAGGAAAAAGTGGAAGAAGATAAGAGCGATTATCATGTCACCACTTCTCAGCACGCTCGCCAGGCCGAAGACGAAAACGATCGTGAAGTGGAAGGCGGTCGTGGCCGTGGCCGCAACACGAAAGCGGCGCGTCCGGCGAAGAAAGGCAACAAACACGCTGAATCCAAAGCTGACCGTGAAGAAGCTCGTGCTGCGGTTCGCGGTGGTAAAGGCGGCAAACAGCGTAAAGGTTCTGCACTGCAGCAGGGCTTCCAGAAGCCAGCGCAGGCAGTTAACCGTGACGTTGTGATTGGCGAAACCATCACCGTTGGCGATCTGGCGAACAAGATGGCGGTTAAAGGCTCTCAGGTCATCAAAGCGATGATGAAGCTGGGTGCAATGGCGACCATCAACCAGGTGATCGACCAGGAAACCGCACAGCTGGTTGCCGAAGAGATGGGCCACAAAGTTATCCTGCGTCGTGAGAACGAGCTGGAAGAAGCCGTAATGAGCGACCGTGATACGGGTGCTGCGGCTGAACCGCGCGCACCGGTCGTGACTATCATGGGTCACGTTGACCATGGTAAAACGTCTCTGCTGGACTACATTCGTTCAACGAAAGTGGCCTCTGGCGAAGCGGGCGGCATTACCCAGCACATCGGTGCTTATCACGTTGAAACCGACAACGGTATGATCACCTTCCTGGACACTCCGGGTCACGCCGCGTTTACCTCCATGCGTGCTCGTGGTGCGCAGGCAACGGATATCGTGGTTCTGGTTGTTGCAGCAGACGACGGCGTGATGCCGCAGACCATCGAAGCTATCCAACACGCGAAAGCGGCGGGTGTGCCGGTTGTGGTGGCGGTGAACAAAATCGATAAGCCGGAAGCCGATCCGGATCGCGTTAAAAACGAACTGTCCCAGTACGGCATTCTGCCGGAAGAGTGGGGCGGTGAGAGCCAGTTCGTCCACGTTTCTGCAAAAGCAGGTACCGGTATCGACGAACTGCTGGATGCGATCCTGTTGCAGGCCGAAGTTCTCGAACTGAAAGCGGTCCGTAAAGGGATGGCGAGCGGTGCGGTTATCGAATCCTTCCTGGATAAAGGTCGTGGTCCGGTTGCTACTGTTCTGGTTCGTGAAGGTACGCTGCACAAAGGTGATATCGTCCTCTGCGGCTTCGAATATGGTCGCGTTCGTGCGATGCGTAACGAACTGGGTCAGGAAGTACTGGAAGCGGGTCCGTCCATTCCGGTGGAAATCCTGGGTCTGTCCGGTGTTCCGGCTGCCGGTGACGAAGTAACCGTGGTACGTGACGAGAAGAAAGCACGTGAAGTTGCGCTGTATCGTCAGGGCAAATTCCGTGAAGTGAAACTGGCACGTCAGCAGAAATCTAAACTCGAGAACATGTTCGCCAACATGACCGAAGGCGAAGTTCACGAAGTGAACATCGTGCTGAAGGCCGACGTTCAGGGTTCTGTGGAAGCGATCTCCGACTCCTTGCTGAAACTGTCTACCGACGAAGTGAAAGTGAAGATCATCGGTTCTGGTGTTGGTGGTATCACCGAAACCGACGCGACCCTGGCTGCGGCGTCCAACGCGATTCTGGTTGGCTTCAACGTCCGTGCTGATGCCTCTGCACGTAAAGTGATCGAAGCAGAAAGTCTGGATCTGCGTTACTACTCCGTCATCTATAACCTGATCGACGAAGTGAAAGCGGCGATGAGCGGTATGCTGTCTCCGGAACTGAAACAGCAGATCATCGGTCTGGCTGAAGTTCGTGATGTGTTTAAATCACCGAAATTTGGTGCCATCGCGGGCTGTATGGTTACTGAAGGGACGATCAAACGTCACAATCCAATCCGCGTCCTGCGTGACAACGTGGTTATCTACGAAGGCGAGCTGGAATCCCTGCGTCGCTTCAAAGATGACGTTAACGAAGTCCGTAACGGCATGGAATGTGGTATCGGCGTGAAGAACTACAACGACGTTCGCGTTGGCGATATGATCGAAGTGTTCGAGATTATCGAGATCCAACGTACGATCGCATAATCTTCGTCGTCTTTCGGGCCGCCACTGCGTTGGCTACGTGCGTTCACCCCGGTCGCATAGTTATCTATGCTCCCGGGGATTCACGCCCTTGCCGCCTTGTTGCAACCCAAAATACTTAGAAGATTGTTTTGCGTAGGCCGGGGAAGCGAAGCGCCACCCGGCAATAATTTTTAAAAGGGGCTCAAGGCCCCTTTTTTGTCTGGAGAATTTATTATGGCGAAAGAATTCGGTCGCCCGCAGCGTGTGGGACAGGAGATGCAAAAAGAAATCGCAATCATCCTGCAGCGCGAAATTAAAGACCCGCGTCTGGGCATGATGACCACCGTTTCCGGTGTCGAAATGTCTCGCGATCTGGCGTATGCCAAAGTGTATGTCACCTTCCTCAATGACAAAGATGAAGACGCTATCAAGGCGGGCATCAAAGCGTTACAGGAAGCGTCCGGCTTCATCCGTAGCCTGCTGGGTAAAGCAATGCGTCTGCGCATCGTGCCGGAACTGACCTTCTTCTACGATAACTCGTTGGTGGAAGGGATGCGCATGTCCAATCTGGTGACCAACGTGGTGAAACATGACGAAGAACGTCGTGTAAACCCGGACGACAGCAAGGAGGACTAATGAGTCGTCCTCGTCGTCGTGGTCGCGACATTCATGGTGTCCTGCTGCTGGATAAGCCGCAGGGCATGTCCAGCAATGACGTACTGCAAAAAGTCAAACGCATCTATAACGCCAACCGCGCCGGGCATACCGGGGCGCTGGATCCGTTAGCGACTGGCATGCTGCCGATTTGCCTCGGGGAAGCGACCAAGTTTTCGCAGTATCTGCTGGATTCTGACAAGCGTTATCGGGTGATTGCCCGTCTGGGACAGCGTACAGACACCTCTGATGCCGATGGGCAAATCGTGCAGGAGCGTCCGGTCACTTTTACCCCTGAGCAACTGGCTGCCGCGCTGGATACGTTCCGCGGTGATATCGAGCAGGTGCCGTCGATGTATTCGGCGCTGAAGTATCAGGGTAAAAAGCTGTACGAATACGCGCGTCAGGGCATTGAAGTGCCGCGTGAAGCCCGACCGATCACCATTTACGAGCTGCTGTTTATCCGTCATGAAGGGGATGAACTGGAGCTGGAAGTGCACTGTTCGAAAGGCACCTATATTCGTACTATTATTGACGATCTGGGGGAGACGCTGGGATGTGGAGCGCACGTGATTTTCCTGCGTCGTCTGACGGTCAGCAAATATCCGGTGGATCGTATGGTCACACTGGAACGTCTGCGTGAAATGGTCGAACAGGCGGAGCAACAGGGGATCCCGGCAGCACAGTTGCTTGATCCGCTGTTGATGCCGATGGACAGTCCGGCTTCGGACTACCCTGTCGTTAATTTGCCGCTAACCTCCTCGGTTTACTTCAAAAACGGTAACCCGGTTCGCACGAATGGCGCGCCTCTGGAAGGGGTAGTCCGTGTTACGGAAGGTGATGGCGGTAAATTTATCGGTATGGGCGAGATCGACGACGAAGGTCGCGTGGCTCCTCGCCGATTAGTGGTGGAGTATCCGGCGTAGCACGGGTTCGTCTTGCGATACGAAGGCGCTACGAGTAGAATACTGCCGCTTAACGTTGCGTGAATTTTTTAACAGTTCGCACAGCGTACACTGGGAACGCTGAATTAGAGATCGGCGTCCTTTCATACTTAATACTTTGGAGTTTTAAAATGTCTCTAAGTACTGAAGCTACAGCTAAAATCGTTTCTGAGTTCGGTCGTGATGCAAACGACACCGGTTCTACCGATGTTCAGGTTGCTCTGTTGACTGCACAGATTAACCACCTGCAGGGCCACTTTGCAGAGCACAAAAAAGATCACCACAGCCGTCGTGGTCTGCTGCGCATGGTTTCTCAGCGTCGTAAACTGCTCGACTACCTGAAACGTAAAGATGTTGCACGCTACACCGCGCTGATTGAGCGTCTGGGTCTGCGTCGCTAATTCTTGCGAGTTTCGTAAAAGGGGCCTTCATGGCCCCTTTTTTCAAGCAGATGGCAGCAATTCACTGGAAACTATTGTATTGTTGCTATGAATGATCTTCCGTTGCAGAGGTTCGCGCGGCTAATGAGAGGCTTTACCCAATTTCGTATGGGTTAGGGTTGTCATTAGTCGCGAGGATGCGCAGAAGATCGGGTATTAACGGCGATTCAGTCTGTGTCGCCAAAAATTTGAAAGGATATTATTTTGCTTAATCCGATCGTTCGTAAATTCCAGTACGGTCAGCATACCGTCACGCTGGAAACCGGCATGATGGCCCGTCAGGCCACTGCCGCTGTTATGGTTAGCATGGATGACACTGCGGTATTCGTGACCGTTGTCGGCCAGAAAAAAGCGAAGCCGGGCCAGGACTTCTTCCCGCTGACTGTTAATTATCAGGAGCGTACCTACGCTGCTGGTCGTATCCCAGGTAGCTTCTTCCGTCGTGAAGGCCGTCCAAGCGAAGGCGAAACTCTGATCGCGCGTCTGATTGACCGCCCGGTTCGCCCGCTGTTCCCGGAAGGTTTCGTGAACGAAGTTCAGGTTATCGCCACCGTCGTTTCCGTTAACCCGCAAGTTAACCCGGATATCGTCGCGATGATCGGTGCTTCTGCTGCACTGTCTCTGTCTGGTATTCCGTTCAACGGCCCAATCGGTGCGGCACGTGTGGGTTATATCAATGACCAGTACGTACTGAACCCGACTCAGGATGAACTGAAAGAGAGCAAGTTGGATCTGGTGGTTGCTGGTACTGAAGCTGCCGTGCTGATGGTTGAATCTGAAGCAGAACTGCTGAGCGAAGACCAGATGCTGGGTGCTGTCGTGTTTGGTCACGATCAGCAGCAGGTTGTTATCAAAGAAATCAATGAACTGGTGAAAGAAGCCGGTAAACCACGTTGGGACTGGCAGCCAGAAGCCGTCAACGAAGCGCTGAACGCGCGCGTTGCTGCGCTGGCTGAAGCGCGCCTGAGCGACGCTTACCGCATCACCGACAAGCAAGAGCGTTATGCTCAGGTTGACGTGATCAAGTCTGAAACCATCGCAACGCTGGTGGCAGAAGATGAATCCCTGGACGCTAACGAACTGGGTGAAATCCTGCACGCAATCGAGAAAAACGTGGTTCGTAGCCGCGTACTGGCCGGTGAGCCGCGTATCGATGGCCGCGAAAAAGACATGATCCGTGGTCTGGACGTGCGTACTGGCGTACTGCCGCGTACCCACGGTTCCGCCCTGTTCACCCGTGGCGAAACTCAGGCGCTGGTTACCGCGACCCTGGGTACCACCCGTGATGCGCAGAACCTCGACGAACTGATGGGCGAACGCACTGACAACTTCCTGTTCCACTACAACTTCCCTCCGTACTGCGTCGGTGAAACCGGCATGGTAGGTTCTCCGAAGCGTCGTGAAATTGGTCACGGTCGTCTGGCTAAACGCGGCGTGCTGGCAGTGATGCCGGATCTGGATAAATTCCCGTACACCGTTCGTGTGGTTTCTGAAATCACCGAATCCAACGGTTCTTCTTCCATGGCTTCCGTGTGTGGTGCCTCCCTGGCGCTGATGGACGCAGGCGTGCCGATCAAAGCGGCCGTTGCGGGTATCGCGATGGGTCTGGTGAAAGAAGGCGACAACTACGTTGTTCTGTCTGACATCCTGGGCGATGAAGATCACCTGGGTGATATGGACTTCAAAGTTGCGGGCTCCCGTGACGGTATCTCTGCTCTGCAGATGGATATTAAAATTGAAGGTATCACCAAAGAGATCATGCAGGTTGCTCTGAACCAGGCTAAAGGTGCTCGTCTGCACATCCTGGGCGTGATGGAACAGGCGATCAATGCGCCACGCGGCGACATTTCTCAGTTTGCACCGCGTATCCACACTATCAAGATCAGCCCGGACAAAATCAAAGACGTGATCGGTAAAGGCGGTTCTGTTATCCGTGCGCTGACCGAAGAAACCGGCACCACCATCGAAATCGAAGATGACGGTACCGTGAAAATCGCAGCAACCGACGGTGAAAAAGCGAAATATGCCATTCGCCGTATCGAAGAGATCACTGCAGAAATCGAAGTGGGCCGTATCTACAACGGTAAAGTGACCCGTATCGTTGACTTTGGTGCGTTCGTTGCCATCGGCGGCGGTAAAGAAGGTCTGGTACACATCTCTCAGATCGCAGATAAGCGTGTAGAGAAAGTGACCGATTACCTGCAGATGGGCCAGGAAGTACCGGTTAAAGTTCTGGAAGTTGATCGCCAGGGCCGTGTACGTCTGAGCATTAAAGAAGCAACTGAACAATCTCAGCCGGCGGCTGCACCGGAAGCTCCGGCTAGCCAGCAGGGCGAGTAAGGTTGCCATTTGCCCTCCGCGGTTGCGGAGGGCTTTTAACCTGGCAGGACGCCTTGTTAGCAACCGGGGAACAGGACGTTCAATTAATCGTTGTCTTCGGGAGTGGGAAATGAAGCCTTTTTTGCGCTGGTGTTTCGTGGCAACAGCACTCACGCTGGCTGGATGCAGTAATTCCGCCTGGCGTAAGAGTGAAGTCCTCGCAGTACCATTGCAACCGACTTTGCAGCAGGAAGTGATTCTGGCACGCATGGAACAAATTCTTGCCAGTCGGGCTTTAACCGATGACGAACGCGCACAGCTTTTATATGAGCGCGGAGTGTTGTATGATAGTCTCGGTCTGAGGGCATTAGCGCGAAATGATTTTTCACAAGCGCTGGCAATCCGACCTGATATGCCTGAAGTATTCAATTACTTAGGCATTTATTTAACGCAGGCAGGCAATTTTGATGCTGCCTATGAAGCGTTTGATTCTGTACTTGAGCTTGATCCAACTTACAACTACGCGCACTTAAATCGCGGTATCGCATTGTATTACGGCGGTCGCGACAAGTTAGCGCAAGATGATCTGCTGGCGTTTTATCAAGACGATCCCAATGATCCTTTCCGCAGCCTGTGGCTTTATCTCGCTGAGCAGAAGCTCGATGAGAAGCAGGCGAAAGTCGCGCTGAAACAGCGCTTCGAGAAATCGGATAAAGAACAATGGGGATGGAACATTGTCGAGTTCTACCTGGGCAACATTAGCGAAGCAACGCTGATGGATAGGCTCAAGGCGGACGCAACGGATAACACCTCGCTCGCTGAGCATCTCAGTGAAACCAACTTCTATTTAGGTAAGTACTACCTAAGTCTGGGGGATTTGGACAACGCTACGGCATTGTTCAAACTGGCGGTGGCTAACAACGTTCATAACTTTGTTGAGCACCGATATGCATTGTTGGAATTATCGCTCCTGGGCCAGGACCAAGATGACCTGGCAGAATCGGACCAGCAATAGCTGACGTACACATCAGCCCGTAATCTTTTTTGATTGCCATCACCTTCACGGGTGAGGGCGTTGTTGTTCGTTAATACACCTACTTTGAGCCGGTTCACACTTTTCAATGAAAATTGCAGATCAATTTCATGATGAGTTATGTAGACTGGCCGCCATTAATTTTGAGGCACACGTACTACATGGCTGAATTCGAAACCACTTTTGCAGATCTGGGCCTGAAGGCTCCTATCCTTGAAGCCCTTAACGATCTGGGTTACGAAAAACCATCTCCAATCCAGGCAGAGTGCATTCCGCATCTGCTGGGCGGTCGCGATGTTCTGGGCATGGCCCAGACCGGTAGCGGCAAAACGGCAGCGTTCTCTTTACCGCTGCTCAACAATCTTGATCCTGAGCTGAAGGCACCTCAGATTCTGGTGCTGGCACCGACCCGCGAACTGGCGGTTCAGGTAGCCGAAGCCATGACGGATTTCTCTAAACACATGCGCGGCGTGAACGTGGTTGCTCTGTACGGCGGCCAGCGTTATGACGTGCAGTTACGCGCCCTGCGTCAAGGGCCGCAGATCGTCGTCGGTACGCCGGGTCGTCTGCTTGATCACTTAAAACGCGGTACCCTGGATCTGTCTCGTCTGAGCGGTCTGGTACTGGACGAAGCCGATGAAATGCTGCGTATGGGCTTCATCGAAGACGTTGAAACCATCATGGCGCAGATCCCGGAAGGTCATCAGACCGCTCTGTTCTCTGCCACCATGCCGGAAGCGATTCGTCGCATTACCCGCCGCTTCATGAAAGAGCCGCAGGAAGTGCGCATTCAGTCCAGCGTCACGACCCGTCCGGACATCAGCCAGAGCTACTGGACTGTCTGGGGCATGCGTAAAAACGAAGCGCTGGTGCGTTTCCTGGAAGCGGAAGATTTTGATGCGGCGATTATCTTCGTTCGTACCAAAAACGCGACTCTGGAAGTGGCAGAAGCGCTGGAGCGTAGCGGCTATAACAGCGCCGCGCTTAACGGCGACATGAACCAGGCGCTGCGTGAGCAGACCCTGGAACGTCTGAAAGACGGTCGTCTGGATATCCTGATTGCAACCGACGTTGCGGCCCGTGGCCTGGACGTTGAGCGTATCAGCCTGGTCGTAAACTACGATATCCCAATGGATTCCGAGTCTTACGTTCACCGTATCGGTCGTACCGGTCGTGCGGGTCGTGCAGGTCGTGCGCTGCTGTTTGTTGAGAACCGCGAGCGTCGTCTGCTGCGTAACATTGAACGCACCATGAAGCTGACCATTCCGGAAGTTGAACTGCCGAACGCAGAACTGCTGGGTAAACGTCGTCTGGAAAAATTTGCGGCTAAAGTGCAGCAGCAGCTGGAAAGCAGCGATCTGGATCAGTACCGTGCGCTGCTGGCGAAACTGCAGCCGACGGCGGAAGACGAAGAGCTGGATATCGAAACCCTGGCTGCCGCTCTGCTGAAAATGGCGCAGGGCGAACGTCCGCTGATTCTGCCGCCAGATGCACCGATGCGTCCGAAGCGTGAGTTCCGCGACCGTGACGATCGTGGTCCGCGTGACCGCAACGATCGTGGCCCGCGTGGCGACCGTGAAGACCGTCCGCGTCGTGAACGTCGTGACGTTGGTGATATGCAGCTGTACCGCATTGAAGTGGGCCGTGATGATGGTGTTGAAGTTCGTCATATCGTTGGCGCGATTGCAAACGAAGGCGACATCAGCAGCCGTTACATTGGTAACATCAAGCTGTTCGCTTCGCACTCCACTATCGAACTGCCGAAAGGTATGCCGGGTGAAGTACTGCAACACTTTACGCGCACTCGCATCCTGAACAAGCCGATGAACATGCAACTGCTGGGTGATGCGCAGCCGCACACTGAACGTCGTGGCGGTGGTCGTAGCTTCGGTGGCGAGCGTCGTGAAGGCGGTCGTGGTTTCGGCGGTGAGCGTCGTGAAGGCGGTCGTGGTGATGGTCGTCGTTTCAGTGGTGAACGTCGCGAAGGTAGCCGTGCTCCACGTCGTGAAGAAGGTTCCAGCCGTCGTCGTGACGCGTAAAACTTCTTGCTTACTGATGTAAAGTAATAGATACAGCCCCGGTAAAACTATCGGGGCTTTTTTTATTTCATTTGTACTATTGTACTGGTACAGTGCAGCACATTAAAATGCGGCCACAACATTATTCGCTGGAGAAATCGCTAAATGGCAACACTAACCACCACCCAGACATCACCTTCGCTGCTCGGCGGCGTGGTGATCATCGGCGGCACCATTATCGGCGCAGGGATGTTCTCTCTGCCGGTGGTCATGTCCGGTGCGTGGTTTTTCTGGTCAATGGCGGCGCTGGTCTTTACCTGGTTCTGCATGCTGCATTCCGGTTTGATGATCCTCGAAGCAAACCTCAACTATCGTATTGGTTCAAGCTTCGACACCATCACCAAAGATCTGCTGGGCAAAGGCTGGAACGTGGTCAACGGTATTTCTATTGCCTTCGTGCTCTATATCCTGACCTACGCCTATATTTCGGCGAGCAGTTCGATTTTGCACCATACCTTCAGCGAAATGTCGCTGAAAGTGCCTGCGCGTGCGGCAGGGTTTGGCTTTGCCCTGCTGGTGGCGTTTGTGGTGTGGTTGAGTACCAAAGCGGTGAGCCGCATGACGGCGATCGTGCTGGGTGCGAAGGTCATTACTTTCTTCCTGACCTTCGGCAGTCTGCTCGGACACGTCACGCCGACAACACTGTTTAACGTCGCGGAAAGTCACGCCTCGTATACGCCGTACCTGCTGATGACGCTGCCGTTCTGTCTGGCGTCGTTTGGCTATCACGGTAACGTCCCGAGCCTGATGAAATACTACGGTAAAGACCCGCGCACCATTGTGAAGTGCCTGGTCTATGGCACGCTGCTGGCGCTGGTATTGTACACTGTGTGGTTGCTGGGGACGATGGGAAACATTCCGCGTCCAGAGTTTATCGGTATCGCGCAGAAGGGCGGTAATATTGATGTGTTGGTGCAGGCGCTAAGCGGCGTGCTGAACAGTCGCAGTCTGGACCTGTTGCTGGTGGTGTTCTCCAACTTTGCGGTGGCGAGTTCATTCCTCGGCGTTACGTTGGGGCTGTTTGACTATCTGGCGGATCTGTTCGGTTTTGACGATTCGGCGCTGGGGCGCTTCAAAACGGCGCTGCTTACCTTTGTTCCGCCGATAGTCGGTGGGTTGCTGTGGCCGAACGGATTCCTGTATGCCATTGGCTACGCAGGACTGGCGGCGACCATCTGGGCCGCGATTGTGCCGGCGCTGCTGGCTCGCAAATCACGTCAGCGCTTTGGTAGCCCGAAATTCCGCGTCTGGGGTGGTAAGCCGATGATTGTCCTGATTCTGGTTTTCGGTGTCGGTAACGCGCTGGTACACATCCTGTCGAGCTTTAATTTATTGCCTGTGTATCAGTAACCAAAATGCCCGGTGGCGCTACGCTTACCGGGCCTACAGGAATTGAGTAAGCCGGATAAGACAAAGCCGCTATCCGGCAAAAAACTACCCCACCAGCTCCTCTTTCACATCCATCGCCAGATCAAACGAGTGCAGACGTGCCTGATGATCAAAAATCTGCCCGTTTACCATGATCTCGTCCGCCTGGGTTTCACGCAGAATAGACTCCAGTCCGTGGCGTATTTTCGTTTTATCGCCCACCAATGACATGCTCAGCGCCTGCTGCACACCGTACTGTTCTGACGGCGACCAGAACTGATCCATATTTTGAATCGGCGCCGGGAGTTGGCCCGTTTCGCCACGCCGCAACTTGACGAAAGCCTGCTGCATTGAGGTGAACAGATACTCCGCATCACGGTTGCTGTCGGCGGCAATGATGTTGATACACACCATCGCATACGGTTTTTCCAGCCGTGCTGATGGCCGGAACTGCGTGCGGTACAGATGCAGCGCCTGGAACAGCATATCCGGTGCGAAGTGGGAGGCAAAAGCGAACGGCAGGCCAAGCTGTGCGGCTAATTGCGCGCTGTAGAGGCTGGAGCCTAACAGCCAGACCGGGATCTTCTCGCCATAGCCAGGCACCGGGCGTACCTGCGGATTGGGATCGCGCGCGTCAAACCAGTCCACCAGTTCAGCGACGTCGCGAGGGAAGTTATCGATATCGCCGCCCATATGACGGCGCAAGGCTCGCATTGTCGGCTGGTCGCTGCCCGGCGCGCGTCCTAAGCCGAGATCAATGCGTCCCGGATAGAGCGTATTCAGCGTACCGAACTGCTCGGCGATCACCAGTGGTGAGTGATTGGGAAGCATGACGCCGCCGGAACCGAGGTGTAAAGTCCGGGTGTTGGCGGCCAGATAGCCGATTAGCACCGAAGTGGCTGCACTGGCGATACCGGTCATATTGTGGTGTTCCGCCAGCCAGTAGCGATGGTAGCTCCGTTTTTCCGCGAGACGGGCGAGATCCAGCGAGTGCGAGAACGCCTCTTTTGCTGAGGATCCGTCAGGAATCGGTGCCAGATCCAGCACCGAGAAAGGAATGGTTTTGTCAGTCATAACGGCTCACTTTGTCATCGGCATATTTTTTAATAGTGCATTAAAAAATGATAACCGTAGTTAACAAAGTGAGCTTTATAAAACGCGTGGCGGACAGAAAATACCTGATGATCAGGCCTGGAGTAGGCCGGATAAGGCAGTTATGCCGCCATCCGGCAGAGAGGCATCAGGCCTGCAATTCCAGACCGGCCAGGCGTTTCCAGTAGCCGTTACAATCACTGTGTGCTTCAAGGGCCAGAGGCGATGCGCCATTTTCGTTGGCGCGGAAGGCATCGAGCATTGCGAACGTTTCGGTTCCCAGCGGTGAGAGACGCACGATATCCACCAGTCCTTGCATTGACGTCAGTTCGTTACCCAGATTGTAGATATAGCCGCTCATGGTCTGAATGCCATTGAGAACGAATACCTGTTGATTCTCCTGGGAGAGCACGTCGCGGCCATTCGGGTACTTGATGCAGCAGGTTTCGCATTCATCTTTCGGCCGGTCTTCCGAGCGAGCAGTAAAGCAGCGAGCGGAGTAAGCCAGCGGCAGATGCCCGTAGCTCAGGACTTCCACTTCAAACTGCTGGCGAATCCCCAGTTCATCACACTGATTGAGCAGGTTCACCAGCCAGTCGCGGGACAGTTCTACCGGCATGCACCAGCGCACCATCCCGTGTTTGAGCAGCAGGCGCAGCGTGACCGCGTTGTAGCAGTTCAGCGCGTGTCCGGCGACAAACGGGAGTTTGCGGTCAGCGCACATATTCACCACGCCTAGATCGCTGGCCTCCAGCAAAAAGTCGCCGTTTTCGACATAACGCTTCAGCTCATTCAGCTCAGAAGAGGCTTGCACCAGCGCCAGCGTTGAAAGCACCACCTGCTTGCCGCTACCGGCGAGCGACTTCGCCATATCCAGCCAGTCGCCAACTTTCGTGGCGCGGCGTTTGCTGCACACCGCTTCGCCGAGATAGATAACATCCGCGCTGCTGGCGGCGGCTTGCTGATAGAAGTCTTCCAGCGTCTCTTTCGGCCAGTAGTAAAGCACCGGCCCTAAGGAATATTTCATTGCTTTTCTCACTGCCATTTACGGTGATACGCGCCAAGCGTCGTCTGAGTGCCTTCGGACATCGCGCCGAGTGTATCCATCCAGGCTGCCTGCGGCGCATAGTTTTGCGGGTCGGCCATGCAGCGGTCGATCGCCTGACGCCACACTTTCGCGACCTGGCTGACATAGGCCGGGCTACGCTGACGACCTTCGATTTTCACCGAGGCAATATTCGCCGCCAGCAGTTCCGGCAGCAGTTCCAGCGTGTTCAGGCTGGTTGGTTCTTCCAGTGTGTGGTAACGCTCGCCATCAACCAGATAACGACCTTTACACAGCGTCGGATAACCGGCGTTTTCCCCGTCCTGATAGCGGTCGATCAACACTTCATTCAGGCGAGATTCCAGCCCCTGCGGCGTCTGCTGCCAGCGCACAAAGCGGGCAGGGGAACAGGCGCCTACCGTATTGGGAGATTCACCGGTTAACCAGGACGAGAGGTAACAGCGACCTTCCGCCATAATGCATAGACTGCCGAAAGCAAAAACTTCCAGCGGTACTGGCGTCACGCGGGCAAGTTGTTTCACCTGATGAATCGAGAGCACGCGTGGCAGGACGACGCGAGCAACATCAAAATTGCGGTGATAAAAGTTGATCGCTTCTTCATTCGTTGCCGAAGCCTGAACAGAGACATGGCGCTCAATATGCGGATAACGAACTGCGGCATACTCAAGCATCGCGAGATCGGCAAGGATCAGCGCATCCGCGCCCAGTTGTGCGGCCATATCCACCGCGTGCTGCCAGCGGGCATAACCGTCCGGATGCGCAAAGGTGTTAATGGCGATGTGCAATTTACGGCGGTGTTGATGGACAAAACTCACCGCTTCCTGCAATTTCTTCTCGGTAAAGTTAAGGCCGGCGAAGTGGCGGGCGTTGGTATCATCTTTAAGCCCGATATAAACAGCATCAGCGCCGTTTTCGATGGCCGCCTTAAGCGCCGGGAGATTTCCGGCAGGGCAGAGCAGCTCCATAATTTATCCTGAAGATTGCGCCGCCTGGGACGCATAATTGTTAACGAACAAGGATTTTAGTTAACCTTGCTGCGACAATTTTTGATTTAAGGCAGTTAAAGTCGTATTGATATCAGTAATAAAGAGGTAGAGATTTCGTACGCAATTGTTGATTTACGCCGCTATGTCGTTTATCTGATATGGCAAAATAGCAGGATAATTGAAACAGGGAGTAAAGCTCGTGTTAGATAAGCTGCGTTCACGCTTAGTACATTTCGGTCCGTCTCTGATGAGTGTGCCAGTTAAACTGACGCCCTTTGCACTGCAACGCCAGGTTCTGGAACAGGTCCTGAGCTGGCAGTTTCGCCAGGCCCTGGCAGACGGTGAACTGGAATTCCTGGAAGGCCGTTGGTTAAGCATTACGGTTCGCGATATCGGCCTGAAGTGGTATACCTCGGTCGAGAATGACAAACTGATCGTCAGTGAGGATGCGCAAGCCGACGTGAGTTTTAGCGCTGATGCCAGCGATCTGTTGATGATCGCCGCGCGTAAGCAGGATCCGGATACGCTCTTCTTCCAGCGCCGCCTGGTGATAGAAGGGGATACGGAGTTAGGGTTGTATGTGAAGAACCTGATGGATGCCATTGAGCTGGAGCAGATGCCCAAAGCGTTGCGCGTTATGCTGCTGCAACTGGCGGATTTTGTTGAGGCGGGCATGAAATACTCGCCGGAAACCAAACAAACATCGGTAGGTGAACCATGCTGATTCGAGTAGAAATTCCCATTGACGCCCCCGGCATTGATGCCCTGCTGCGTCGTTCATTCGAAAGCGATGCGGAAGCGAAACTGGTTCACGATCTACGTGAAGATGGTTTTCTGACGCTCGGTCTGGTCGCCACCGACGATGAAGGTCAGGTGGTGGGTTACGTGGCATTCAGCCCCGTCGACGTGCAGGGTGAAGATCTACAGTGGGTCGGTATGGCGCCGCTGGCCGTCGATGAAAATTACCGTGGGCAAGGTCTGGCGCGCCAGCTGGTCTATGAAGGACTGGATTCGCTCAACGAATTTGGCTATGCCGCCGTGGTCACCCTGGGCGATCCGGCACTGTACAGTCGCTTTGGTTTTGAACTGGCCGCCCATTACGATCTGCATTGCCGCTGGCCGGGCACCGAAAGCGCGTTCCAGGTACATCGCTTAGCGGAAGACGCGTTAAGTGGCGTTACGGGACTGGTCGAGTATCACGATCACTTTAATCGTTTTTAAGCGCCGGGGTTTGCAGTTCATTCAGTAACGCTGCAAACCCTTCGCCTTCTGCAACCAACCGCTCTTTCTGCCGCTTGGTGAGTTTCTTGACCCGGTATTCTGCGCGTAACGCCAGCGAACGATCACCAACCGGTGCGGAAAACGCCAGCGTCAATTCCCCTTTTCCCCGTAGCGCCTTCGCGCCTTTACCACGTTGATGCTGCTGGTAGCGGCGCGCCACGTCGGTCGTGATCCCGGTATACAGGGCATTGTCGGCGGTGCGGATCAGATAGAGATACCAGGGTGTCATCGTGGCCTTCGGCGTGTTACGTTTCTGGCATCCAGTATAAAAGAGAACCGAGATGGAAACACTCACTGCGATCAGCCGTTGGCTGGCGAAACAACACGTTGTAACCTGGTGCGTGCATCATGAAGGCGAACTGTGGTGTGCAAATGCGTTTTATCTCTTCGACGCCAAAAAGGTGGTTTTTTATCTGCTGACGGAAGAGAAAACGCGTCATGCACAGATGTCAGGCCCGTTAGCACCCGTGGCCGGAACGGTAAACGGTCAACCGAAGACGGTTGCATTGATTCGCGGCGTACAGTTTAAAGGCGAGATTCGTCAACTGGCAGGGGAAGAAAGCGACGCCGCGCGACAGGCCTATCTCCGCCGCTTCCCGGTCGCCAGAATGCTGTCAGCGCCAGTATGGGAAATCCGCCTGGATGAACTCAAGTTTACCGACAACACCCTGGGCTTTGGTAAAAAGCTAGTGTGGGTGCGGGATCAAATCGGTGTTGTATAGTTAGTAGAGTCGGGGACGAGGAGAACGCGATGAGTCAGGTACTGATTACTGGGGCGACCGGGTTGGTTGGCGGACATTTACTGCGGATGCTGCTTAATGAACCGAAGATCCATTCGATTGCCGCGCCGACGCGACGTCCACTGGCGGATATGCCTGGCGTCCATAATCCCTACGACCCGCAACTGACCGATGCGCTGGCGCAGGTCACCGATCCTGTCGATATTGTTTTTTGCTGCCTGGGCACGACCCGCCGGGAAGCCGGCAGTAAAGAGGCGTTTATCCATGCCGACTATACGCTGGTGGTCGACACCGCGTTGACCGGCCGCCGTCTGGGCGCACAGCATATGCTGGTGGTGAGCGCGATGGGGGCCGACGCCCATTCGCCGTTTTTCTACAACCGTGTAAAAGGTGAGATGGAAGAGGCGCTAATCGCGCAAGATTGGCCAAGGCTGACGATTGCGCGTCCATCGATGCTGCTCGGCGACCGGACCCGACAGCGGTTCACTGAAACCCTTTTTTCGCCGTTGTTTCGGCTACTACCGGGCAACTGGAAGTCAATTGACGCGCGGGACGTGGCGCGCGCGATGCTGGCAGAAGCGCTGGCGCCTGAACACGACGGCGTGACGATCCTGATCTCGTCTCAACTGCGGGAAAGAGCCGCCTGACGCGTGAATCGTAGGCCAGATAAGGCATCCGGCAAATATAACGTTTCCAAACATTTCCCAAAGGCGTAGTATTCCCCGGCTTATTACTCTCACACTCCCTGGGGAATGCTATGGCTGGTCAGTCTTCATCTCAGGCGGCAACACCGTTTCAATGGTGGAAACCCGCTCTTTTCTTTCTCGTCGTTATCGTCGGTCTCTGGTATGTGAAATGGCAGCCTTATTACGGGAAAGCCTTCACCGCCGCAGAAACACACAGCATCGGTAAATCTATTCTGGCGCAGGCTGATGCGAACCCATGGCAGGCGGCCTGGGATTATGCAATGGTCTATTTCATTGCGGTCTGGAAGGCGGCGGTATTGGGGGTGATCCTCGGCTCGCTGATTCAGGTTCTGATCCCGCGTGACTGGCTGTTACGTACGCTCGGGCAAGCGCGTTTTCGCGGCACGCTGTTCGGGACGCTTTTCTCCCTGCCCGGCATGATGTGCACCTGCTGTGCCGCACCGGTGGCGGCGGGGATGCGTCGCCAGCAGGTTTCGATGGGCGGGACACTGGCTTTCTGGATGGGGAATCCGCTATTAAATCCGGCGACGCTGGTGTTTATGGGCTTTGTCCTCGGCTGGCATTTCGCGGCGATCCGTCTGGTCGCCGGACTGGCGATGGTGCTGGTGGTGGCGACGCTGGTACAAAAATGGGTGAAAGAGCCTCCGCAGGCTGCGTTGCCGGTGGAAATCACGCAGTCGGACGCACAGGACGGGTTCTTTGCCCGCTGGGGGCGCGCACTGTGGACGCTGTTCTGGAGCACCATTCCGGTCTACATTCTGGCAGTGCTGGTACTGGGTGCTGCACGCGTCTGGCTGTTCCCGCATGCGGATGGGGCGATCGATAACAGTCTACTGTGGGTGATTGCACTGGCGGTAGCCGGTTGTCTGTTTGTGATCCCGACCGCAGCAGAAATCCCGATTGTGCAGACCATGATGCTGGCAGGGATGGGGACTGCGCCTGCGCTTGCACTGCTGATGACATTACCCGCCGTCAGCCTGCCGTCGCTGATCATGCTGCGTAAAGCGTTCCCGGCAAAAGCGCTGTGGTTAACGGCGGTGCTGGTGGTCATCTCTGGCGTGATAGTGGGGAGTCTGGCGCTGATATAAAACAGGATGCCGGGGGCGCTTCGCTTGCCCGGCCTACAGGTAGTACATCCCGTAGGCCGGATAAGGCGGTTACGCCGCCATCCGGCAAATTAGGCCTGATGTCGACGCTAAAGCATCTAATCAGGCCCGGGTAGATTACTTAATAAACGTAAATGCGGTGGTCACGCGTTTCACGCCGCTGACCCGGCTGGCGATATCCGCAGCCGCTTTTGCTTCACGTTCGGTCACCAGGCCCAACAGGAACACTTCGCCATTTTCGGTCGTTACTTTCACGTTTGATGATTTAACCTGGTCGCTGGTCAGCAACTGAGAGCGCACTTTGGTGGTGATCCAGGTGTCGTTTGAGGCGGTGCCCATGCCAATCGGCTGGCCCTGACGGATCTCGTTATAGACTTCGGTGGTTCCGTCAACGCCCATTGCAATCTGTTTGGCGCGTGAGGAGAGCTCGCTATTCGGCGACTGACCGACCAGCAACACTTTACCCTGATAAGCCGTCACGTTAATGCGTGTTTCTTTCTTGATCTGTGCATCTTTCGACAGCGCACTGTTGACGCGCACTTCCAGGGTTCCATCGTCCACCTGAGTGCCTACGCTACGTGGATCAGTTGCTGCTTTGGTGCCAACGGCGGCGGTACCGACAACAGCGGCGGCCACACAACCTTGCAACAGCAGAGCAGAAATAAGGACTGCGATTGGCGATAAAGCCTTCATGTGTACTCCTTAATCATCCTGGTGGGGGAAAAGCGTGTTATCGATCAGATCGCACAGGCAGTTTACCGTCAGCATATGCATTTCCTGAATGCGTGCGCTGTGATGCGAAGGGATACGGATCTCAACATCCTGTGGCCCTAACAGTCCAGCCAGTTCCCCTCCGTCATACCCGGTCAATGCCACAATCGTCATGTCTCGCGTGACCGCTGCTTCCACGGCCTTCACGATATCGCGGCTGTTACCGCGCGTCGAGATGGCCAGTAAGACATCACCCGCATGACCCAACGCCCGAACCTGTTTTGCATACACTTCGTCATGCAGACGGTCGTTGGCAATCGCTGTTAAGACCACATTATCCGTATTTAGTGCAATCGCAGGTAAACTGGGGCGTTCTGTTTCAAAACGGTTGATCATGCTGGCAGCAAAATGCTGTGCGTTGGCAGCGGATGTCCCATTACCACAACAGAGAATTTTGTTGCCATTGAGCAGTGAATGAACCAGCGTCATGGCGGCACGAGAGATAGCATCCGGGAGGGCTTCTGCTGCGGCAATTTGAGTTTGAATGCTTTCGGTAAAGCAAACTTTAATTCTGTCTAACACGCTAATCCTTAAGAGTTGACTCATTAGGCTATTTTATTTGCCATTTTGGACCTGGGCAGTGCTCGCACGCCTCACGTACGACAAGTACGTTCCGCGCTGTCCGCGTCCAGACTGGCTGCGACAATATACGCCCAATGGGTCTGCTCTGAATCTTCAATTATGAGCAGTCAGTAAACGCATTCCTGAACCACTCAACATCATTTCCGGTGAAGGCTAACACATCGAACCGGCAATCCACAGTATCAAAACTCCCATTGTGGCGCGCGAGCCACAAGCGGGCAGCCTGTAATAATTTGCGTTGCTTGCTGCGCGTCACACTGGCAGCGGCGCCACCGAACGCCGTAGAGCGTCGGTAGCGAACCTCAATAAAGACGGTTGTCTTGCCATCACGCATAATCAGGTCGATCTCGCCGCCGCGTTCATGCACGTTGGCGGCGATGAAATGCAGTCCCTTGCGCTCCAGCCAGCGACGCGCAGTGATTTCCCACGCGTCACCGGCCTGTTTACTCGTTAACTGGCGGGGACAATCTGCCCTTGCTGGTACTGGAGCCATGATAACTTCCTGTTAATCACACAATCCTGACTGGCGGTCAGTGCGCCGGTATTCCCATTAATTTCGAAGCCCTGTACCTGACGCATCTGGGAGAAATGGTTTGCCAGCGACCAGGCGTCCACGCCCATCGCATACATCCGCGCCAGCGAGTAGTCGTTATTCACAGCGCCGAGCGCCTGCTGCATCAGCGACGGGTTTGCGCCCGCCAGCATCGGGATCTCGCTGTACTGCAGGCCATCCATTTCCAGACGGAAGTCCGGACCGGCATTCCCTTGCGCGCTGCGCGAACTGGCGTACAGCGTTGCACCGCTCTGACTACCGTTGCGCATGGCAATCATCGGCTTGATGAAGGCGATCTCATTGGGCGTAGCCAGAATATACACGGCGTCCACGCGCCCACCGTTACCGCTGATTTGCGCATCCGTTGGCGGCGCCGGAATGGTTAAATTGCCAATGGTGACGCCATGTTGAGACGGCGTGCTCGCGGCGACCGGGCTACCGGTTAAGGCAATGCCGGAACCGCCGTTAACGCCCATACGCAGTTCTGCCGTTGAGCCAAATTTCTGCTGCAGCACCGTACCGCCACCCAGTTTTTGCCACTCCCGGGCAAAGGCGTTAGCAACGCGATCGCCAAGCGCGCTACGCGGGATCAGCAACAGCGGCGACTGTTTACCCTGTTCACGGATATGGCGCGCCGCATCACGCGCTTCATCTTCCGGTGAGAGGGCGAAGTAGCAGATGTTTGCCCGGCTCTGTACCGATTCCGGCTGGTTAAGCGCCAGCACGTTTAGCGGGGTGTTGCTTTTGATCAGTTCGTCGACGTTGTTTTTCAACAGCGGACCGACCACGATGCTCGCGCCGTCCTGCTGAACCTGCGTCAGGATCTGTTCGAGCGGTTGGGCGCTGGTGTCATAAATTTTCAGTTCAGCGGATGGATTTGCCGCCGTGCTTGTGGTGGCTGGTTGCACCGGCGTTGCCTGCGGTGCGCTGACCGGCGCGGACTGTTCAGCCTGCTCGTTGTGGGTCAAATCGCTCACTGACGCCTGGGAAGGACTGGCGACGCCATCGGTCGCCTGCGGCTGCGGGACTTCCGACGTTGGGGCGGCGACCGGAGCCGGTTGCGCGGCGGGCTGTGCGTCAACAGGTTGCGTACCGAGATTCTTGGCCGCTTCAAAACCCTGTTGGATCGTGCGACCAAATACGGCAGCCTGACCGTTCAGCGGCAGCAGCAGGGCAATTTTGCTGGTTGAGGCGGGTTTAAAGCTCTGCACATTGACCAGTTGAGTGGGCAGCAGTTTTGCTCCTGGATTTTGCGGATAGCGTTTTTGCCAGTCGGCAATACCGGCTTTCATCATGTCCGGATCGCTGCGGTTATCAAACCAGACGCGTTGCAGATCCAGCCAGCCCTGCAGCACGTTTTCATCGGCATTGATCACCAGCGCCTTAGCCTGTTCCTGTGTCATGGCAGACAGCGCTTGCCAGGTGGCGTCCATGTTTTTCTGTTTATCTTTCTCGCTGAGCAGCGGCTCCTGAGCGATCAGGGCACGCAGTAGCGTCAGAGAAGGGCGCCCCTGTTCAGCGGCGATACCAATTTGCCAGAAGCGGATTTGCTGATTTTTGTCCAGTTCGGCAACGTCAATGGTACCTAACTGCTTCGTCGCGCCTGCATAATCTTGTTGGACGGCTTTTATTTCCGCTGACAGCAGCGATTGTTCCCGACGTTGAGTATCATTCAGATCCTGCGGCAACTGGTTAAACAGGTCGATAGCCTGCTGGCTTTTGCCTTCTTTCAGCAGTGCACGAATGGCGAGTAATTGCCAGTTGGTCTTGCTATCATTTGCGCTTTGCTGCATCTGTTGCAGATAAAAGCCGGAATCAGCTTGCGCAGTGCCCTGCATATGGGCAGTGCTCTGATCGGGCGCCTGGGTGCCACAGCCGGCAAAAATCAAGGCTGCCAGAACGATGGACAGACAGCGCGCGGCTTTTAAACGAGAGAATGTTAAGGGTACCATACTGTATCCAGTGATATTTTTTATACGCAATGCTCAATATTAAATCGGCAATACGGACGACACAATGACACAACACGAATCGGCGGAGAATTCTCGCGGCCAACTCTTTATTGTACCTACTCCAATCGGGAATTTGTCTGATATTACCCAACGTGCGCTCGAAGTGTTACAAGCCGTTGATTTAATTGCCGCGGAAGATACTCGTCATACCGGATTATTATTGCAGCATTTCGCGATTAATGCCCGATTGTTCGCCCTGCACGATCATAACGAGCAGCAAAAAGCGGAAACGCTGGTGGCAAAGCTGAAAGAGGGGCAGAACATCGCGCTGGTTTCCGATGCCGGAACGCCGCTGATCAACGATCCGGGGTACCACCTGGTACGCACCTGTCGTGAACAAGGCATCCGTGTCGTGCCGTTGCCGGGGCCCTGTGCGGCGATTGCCGCGTTAAGCGCGGCGGGATTGCCGTCCGATCGTTTCTGTTATGAAGGTTTTTTACCGGCGAAATCAAAAGGACGCCGCGACGCGCTGAAAGCTATCGAAACCGAGCCGCGCACGCTGATTTTCTATGAATCCACCCATCGCCTGTTAGACAGTCTTGAAGACATGGTCGCGGTGTGGGGTGAGTCCCGTTATGTGGTGCTGGCGCGCGAGCTGACCAAAACCTGGGAGACGATCCACGGCGCACCGGTGGGTGAACTGCTGGCGTGGGTTAAAGAGGACGAAAACCGGCGTAAAGGCGAGATGGTGCTGATTGTAGAGGGGCACAAGGCGCAGGAAGATGAACTGCCCGCCGATGCCCTGCGCACCCTTGCGTTGTTACAGGCCGAGTTGCCGTTGAAGAAAGCCGCGGCGCTGGCGGCTGAAATCCACGGCGTGAAAAAGAACGCCCTGTACAAACATGCGCTGGAGCAGCAGGGGGAGTAAGCGTGAGCGATTACCAACCGCCGTTTGTTGTCACACCATTAATACTCAATCAGGTTATTGAGATTGGGGAACTTATGGGGCATTGGGCTGCAATGGCGGGGCGGGTTTCTCCTCTCTTACGCAAAGAAAACCGTATTCGCACCATCCAGGCCTCTTTGGCGATTGAACACAACTCGTTAAGCCCTGAGCAGGTGACTGCACTGATGGAGGGAAAGCGTGTTCTGGCACCGGCGAAAGATATCCAGGAAGTCAGAAACGCCATTCAGGCATATGAAAAAATGCCAGAGTGGAAAAGCAGCCGTTTCGTTGATCTTCTTTGCGCGCATCGGACACTGATGGCGGGACTGGTCGAGAATGCAGGTCAGTTACGTACCGGGAGCGTTGGGGTATACCGGGATAAGCAACTTATTCACATGGCGCCTCCCGCGTCGCAACTCCCGCGACTGGTGGATGATCTGTTGCGCTGGTTAAAAACGACAGACCTGCATCCACTTATCGCAGGCGCAGTATTTCACTACGAGTTTGAATTTATTCATCCGTTTGCCGACGGCAATGGTCGTATGGGACGGTTGTGGCAGACCTTAATTCTCAGTGAGTGGCGCACAGAATTAGCCTGGCTACCGGTGGAGACGCTGATTCACTTTCAACAAGAGCGGTACTATCAAGTGCTAGGGCTGTGTGACAGGCAGAGCCATTGCACACCCTTCATTGAATTTATCCTTGAGAACATTATTTCCGCATTGCAGGAAGGGCTGGCGACGGCACCTCGCTTGTCGGAAGAAATGTCGGAAGAAATGTCGGAAGAAAAAGAATGCTGCTTAACGATTATTGAGAAACGTATTCTACAGATCCTGGCGCTTCACCCCGAACGGACGGCAAAGACCCTCGCCGAAGAGTGTGATATATCGGCACGAACAGTGGAACGCTATTTGAAAGCGCTGCAGCTAAAAGGAAAGCTGCAACGCGTCGGAGCAAATAAAGGGGGACGCTGGCGAGTGTGTTAAGGCCTACCGATCAGAATAACGCGAGCCATCCAGCAAGCATGTCGTATTGTCATGCAGCCACAAAAATGAGGCCGGAATCGCCGTCGTCACGGTGGCGGTCAGATATTTTTCAACAGCGGCCTGTTTCCCTTCTCCGGCAACCAGCAGCATAATTTCTTTTGCGTTGAGGATCTCCTTCAGGCCCAGCGTGATACCGTGTGTCACCGGACGACCGGCCGTTTTCAGCATGTCGTGGTGGCGCGTTTGGTCATCAAGTCTGCTGATATGGCAACACGGCTCCAGCGCGGTTCCTGGTTCGTTCAGCCCCAGATGACCATTTTTGCCGATGCCCAATACGCATAAATCGAGACCGCCCCGACAGGCAATCAAATCCGTCACGCGCTCGCACTCCGCTTCGTCGATATTTTCCGACTGAAAACCAATAAGCTGTTCCGGGCGCAGGCCAAGCGGTTGCACGATGTGCTGTTGCAGGAACGATTCGCAGGTACCCGGCGTGTGTAAGGGAATTCCCAGCCACTCATCGAGCTTCACGAAGGTCACGTTCCGGATATCAACATGATGTTGCTGTATTTTCTCGACAAAGAAACGATAGGTCAGTTCAGGTGTGGCACCGGTCGCCAGGCAAATCGTCGCGTCAGGTTTGTCCTGTATGACCTGAATCAACCGTTCGCTGGCGCGGTCGCTGAGTGCATCGTAGTGGTCGCAGTATTGTATGCATTGCATTTGTCAGTCATCCTTTTGACGAGGGGCGCACGTACCGTCGCGCCCCGGTCGGTTTACAAAATGCCGAGTGCGGAAGAGACGATAGAAAGCACAAAAGTGACGCCGATTAACAGAACCGGATGCGCTTTTTTCACCCGCAGCAGGTAGTACATCAGCAGCGTGTAGCCCATTGGTAAAATGTTCGGGAAGACCTTGTCAAAGAAGTCCTTTTGTAGTGCCACGTTGTGCGTACTGTCGATGGCAAAAGAGGTCACGACATCAATATGGACGTAAGAGGCGATCAGACCGCCAATCACCGTGATCCCGAGGATTGTCGCTGAACGGGCGATCATCTGTGAGTTTTCCCTCACCTTATCAATGGCTTTTACCCCGACCGAATAGCCGACGTGAGTCCAGCCGACGCGCAGGAAAAAGATCATTAGATAGACGGCGAAAAACAGAATCGGCCCCAGCAAATTGCCCTGGCTGGCGAAAGAGGAGCAGATCCCCGCCATGATCGGCAGTAAGGTGAACCAGAAAATAGCATCGCCAATCCCGGCGATGGGGCCAAACAGCGCCACTTTCAGACCTTTAATGGTGTCGCGGTTTTCTCCTTTCTCTTCCATGGAGATCAGTAACCCCATCAGAAAACCGACGAGGTTGGGGTGAGTATTGATAAATTCCAGATGATCTTTCATGGCCGCACTCAGGCCCGGTTTATCATCTTTATAGATTTTTTTCAGAATCGGCAGCATCGCCCAGGTAAAGCCGCCCGCCTGCATCCTTTCATAGTTAAAGCTCGCCTGAAGAAGGGAAGAGCGGAAGCCAAGACGGGTAATGTCTTTTTTAGTGATTTCAGATCCCATTGCTGTAATCCTCTTCATCATCATTTTTATGGGCGACAGGCTGGGGTTGCGCCTGCTGTTTAGCTTTGGCATTGAAAAATTCGTACACGGCGAAGCCCGCACCGAGGACCGCGACCGGGAGCAGGTTGTTGACCTGGATGTAGCAGACAAAGAGGAAGCCAGCGATCAGGTAAGGAATGTACTGTGCTTTGAACATCACGCGTAGCAGCAGACCAAAACCAACGGCAGGCAGAATACCGCCCGCGACTTCAAAACCATGAGTAAGCCAGGCGGGCATGGCTTTCACCAGCGCCTGCATGGCACCCTGCGCCAGATAGGTACACAGAAACGCGATAATGGCGTAAGAGCAGGCGACAATCAGCGTCGTCAGCCAGTTCAGGCGGGCAAATGCGCGGGTGTTGGCTTCTTTCGCGCAGTTGTCGGCTCTGGACATAAACAGGGAGAAAGCGGAATAGAAGAACAGAATCACGTATTGCATCAGCAGGCTGAACGGCAGGCCAAGGCCGATGGCGGTTTTGGCATCCACGCCGGTAGACCAGGCGATCACCGTGGTCATCAGTCCCGCCATGATGGGGTTTGGCGGTTGTACACCGCCGGCGGGCGTCAAACCAGCAAAAGCCAGTTCGGTCAGACCGCCGGTGATCAAACCAATATGAATATCGCCAAGAATGGCGCCAGTGAGCGTACAGACAATAATTGGTCTGAATAAAAACAGGGCTTCCAGCCAAAAATCAATTCCCAGAAAGAAGACTAATGCCGCGAGGGATATCCCTTGTAAAAGCGTTATTTCATGCATTTTGAACACCTCATATAAATAATTCCCTTTAATATGAAAATATTGGCTTGTTATTTACTCCGGGATCGCTTCTTTTTGATCGCCAGGGACATCCTGAATAAAAATGTTTACGCCATGTTTCTTAATGAACTGCAGATCCTGAAGATCCTGATCATTGACATAAACTTTGCTGCTGATCTGTTTTTTGCCTTCCGAGAAATGCATATTACCGACGTTCACGTCGTTGAGCGTGATACCGCCTTCGAGCAGCTTTCTGACCGTTTGCGGGGTGCGGCAAATCAGGAAGATCTTCTGATGTGGCGCGGCCTTACCGATGATATTGATGGTTTTCTCTATAGAGAAGAAGCGGATACCGAAACCGTAGGTTTCTGCGGTGATGCCCATTAATTTCTGTTGAATCTCATCCTGAGCGACATCATCATCCACAACGACCAGTAGATTGGCGCCGATTGTTGATGTCCAGGTGACTCCCACCTGACCATGCACCAGTCGGTTATCAATACGCGTTAACAGGATATTTGGACTGCCCATACTTAAATCCTCACCATAAAATAATTGAATGATCGAGCTTGTTGAAATATATTATTCTTACCGTATCGCATTCATTAATTAATTCAGCGTGATGTAATCTCGTTATTCTCCTCCGCTATTTGGCCAGAAAGCGCTACCTGATATTAATCAGATAACGCTTCTGAATATTGTGTTGAAACGGTTTTAGGCTATACCCGTCATACTTCAAGCTGCAGGTGCGTTGGTTGCGCTCGTGCACCCCAGTCACTTACTCGAGTAAGCTCCTGGGGATTCACTCCCTTACCGCCTGCCTGCAACTCGAATTATTTAGGCTATAAATCGTGATCAACCACTAATCTGTTGGCCGAACCGCAAACCGTGATTTTACTTCTCACCACTTCTTTCATTGCATCCATACCGACACGCATGTAGTAGCGCGGATCGTTGCCCTGTGGGTTGTCGGCAAACCACGCTTTCACGGCGTCGGCAAAGGCAATTTTCAGTTCAGTGGCGACGTTAACCTTACAGACGCCCAGTTCTATCGTGCGACGGACATACTCGTCAGGCACATCGCTCGCGCCATGTAGCACCAGCGGAATATCCACCACTTCACGAATTTCAGCCAGACGCTGGAAATCGATTTTCGGTTTTTTGGTGTAAAGGCCGTGCGCGGTACCGATGGCGACGGCAAGGCTGTCGACGCCGGTCAGCTCAACAAAGCGTTTGGCCTCCTGCGGATCGGTCAGAAAGGCGCTTTCTGCGTCAACGCTCATGTCATCTTCGACGCCACCCAGTCGTCCCAGCTCCGCTTCGACGCTGCAATCGCGGGCGTGGCAGAAATCCACCACCGATTTCACCAGCTTCACGTTTTCTTCGAACGGGAAATGGCTACCGTCGATCATGGCGCTGCGCACTCCGGCGTTCACTTTATGGCGAATGTCGTCCAGCGATTCATGATGATCGAGATGCAGCGCCAACGGCATGCCGTAGGTGGTCGAGTAGGCGGTGCATAGCGCGTAAAGCTCTTCCAGCGCGATATGTTTAAAGGTGCCAGGCGTACCGGCGAGGATCACCGGCGATTGCATTTCGCTACACACTTCGAGGATCGCCTGGATTGTCTCGGCATTATGGATGTTGAAGGCCGGTACGGCGTAGCCTTTTGCCTGGGCATCCAGCAAGAGATACTTCGTGGAAATGATGCTCATGATCGGATCCTCTTAAGCCTGCCACGGGTGAATAACGACGCCCTGTACCACGCGGTTGACCGTACCGCTGCGGGAAGGGGTATCCGGCGTATTACCGACAGTAATGGACTGGGTGAGCGCAAAGACCTGGGCATACATCAGGTAGCAGAACGCCAGTTCGGTATCGATGAAATGACGCGCAGGCGGCAGCAAAATATGCGGGCCGGCTTCGATAAGGGAATCGCTTTCGGCTGCAATGGCAACAACGCGCATGGCCTGATCATCGCGACGCAACTCCGCCAGCAGATCGAGATCGTACTGTCGGGTGTAAGGGTGGCTGGAGATATACACCACGATCAGCGTTTCGTTATCCACCAGTGATTTCGGACCGTGACGGAAGCCGGTTGGCGAATCGTAAAACGCTGCCAGCTTACCGGCGGTCAGTTCCAGCACTTTCAGGGCTGATTCACGCGCCGCACCCTGCAGTCCGCCGCTGCCGAGGTAGACGATCCGTTTCCAGCTTTCATTGCCAAACACGCCGTGGCTGAAATCCCCCAGTGAAGACAGGATCGTCTGGCAGCGATCCGCGACATCGCGGAATGTCTGGCTGTTGAAGAGTTTCGGTGCGAACACCGCCAGGCAACTGGCCATCATGGTGGTAATACTGCTGGTCATCGCAAAACCGCGATCGTGCGTTTCTGCCGGCATCAGCAAAGCAAAGGCGTTATCGCTTGCCACCGCGTTCTGGTACAGGCTGCCCGCTTCATTGCAGGTGATCGAAAGGTGATAGCACTCAGGGACGAACTGGTTTGCCAGTTCCACTGCGGCCACGCTTTCCGGGCTGTTGCCGGAACGGGCAAACGAGACCAGCAGCAGCGGATGCGCCGGATTCAGATAATCCATCGGATTGGTGACCAGATCGGTGGTCGGTACTGCGCTGATGTTTTGCCCCGTGTGGCTGGCAAGCCAGGGAGAGATGATCTCGCCAATGAATGCCGAGGTACCCGCTCCGGTCAGAACGATCCGCAGATCGTCTTTGCGCAGTAGTGGCGCGAGAAAGTTGTCGATCGCGGTACGAATCGCGTCAATGTTCGTCAGCGATCGGATCCAACTGGCAGGCTGCTGGCGGATCTCTTCTTCAGTCCAGGTTCCGGTTGTTGCCGCTGCAGGGGTATAGGTTTCTGGCATAACGTAAGTCCTTAGTCTTGTGAATTCCACATCAGACGCTGGCAAAATGTCGCTATCTTTCGTTTCGTTTCACTTGTTCACATGATCGATTGATTAAAATCTATAGGAAAGAAATCGAAAGTTCAATGATGCAAAATGAAATAAAACGAAAAGTGTGATCGATTGTACGGAGAGCGTTTTTATCTTATTGATCTGTAATAATTCTCTCTGAACGTCCTGGGGTGAGGGTTTTCTTAAGCGAAAGGAAAAGAAAGGCCTTACGATTCATGATCGAAGGCCAGGGAGAAAAAAAGGGTCAAAGGGGGAGGAGCTGACCCTGAATCCAGATCTGTTGTAAATGCAGTCCGCCGTCGAGGGCGATCATGCTGGCGCGTTTGCCCACGGCTAACGATCCTAAGTGGCTGTCGATCCCCAGCAGCCGCGCCGGATGGAGCGAGGCCATATGGATCGCATCCTCAGGGGCAATGCCTGTCAGTTCAACCATATTGCGCACTGCCGCATCCACCGACAACGTACTGCCCGCCAGGCCACCCGATGCGGTTCGCACAATTCCGTCGTGCATTTCGACTTTTTCACCACACAGCGTGTAGTTTCCGTCGGGCTGACCTGCGGCCTGCATCGCATCAGTGATCAGTACCAGCCTCTCTTTGGCACAGCAGCAACAGAGCTTCATGGCGGCCGGATGGACGTGGTGTCCGTCGGCGATGAGCTCCAGCCACGCGCGCGGATCGGTGAGTCCTGCGCCGACCATTCCAGGCTCCCGGTGATGGAGTCCGGTCATGCCGTTGTAGCAGTGCACAAGTCCGTTCGCGCCTGCGTCAAAGGCGGCCTGGGTTTGCGCCCAACTTGCTGCGCTATGCCCCAGCATCACCCGCACACCCTGCTGCCTGAGATGGCGAATCGCCTGCAATGCGCCCGGTTTTTCCGGTGCCAGCGCCACCACCCGCAGGGTCTGTCGTGAAATGGCGATCAGCTCATCCAGTTCCGTGAGGTCCAGTTCCCGAAACAGTTCCGGGGGATGGGCGCCTTTATTCTGCGGCGTGAAGTACGGCCCTTCCAGATAACTTCCGAGCACCTGAGCGCCAGGCCCGCCGGAATAACAACGTTGAGCGATGCGCTCCAGCGCGCGGTGAATCGTCTTTAGCGGCGCGGTGACGGTGGTGGGGAGCCAACTGGCAACCCCTTCACGCGCTTTGTGCATCGCCAGCTTATCGAGTGCGTCCGGTTCATCGTCCATCACATCGACCCCCGCGCCGCCGTGGACGTGAGTGTCGATATAGGCGGGACACAGTAGCTCGACGTCGCGCACGGTGATACCCGCCGCAATCGGGTCGATGGCCGTGATGACGCCTTCTTCAACGCGCAACTGATGATCGTCCAGCCAACCCTGCTCGGTGAGCAGGCGTCTGGCGCGCAAAACCTGCGTCATATCCCTTCCTCGATGGGATGCTCCTCGCGGCAACGCCCCAGCTCATCCACCAGGCTGGTCAGGCCGCGATGCCCGCACTCCAGCGCCTGCACGCGAAATACTTCGCTGCTTAGCCCTTCGCGATCCAGCACCATCTCCAGCAGCAGTTGCAGGTTAGTGCCGGTTATCACTTCCCGGCCTGGTTTCAGCATCGCCAACGTAGAGGCGACGCGAAACGGCGTACCGCCGAGCAGATCGGTCAGGAAAACGATATCTTCCTCGCCGTCCAGTTGTTCAATCGCCTGCTCAAGCTGCGAGGTGAGCAGCGCAGTGGTGGAGGTTTCCGGAAAGTCGATGGCGATAAACTGCGACTGCTCGCCGAGGATCTGTTTCATCGCTTTTTCCATACCGCTGGCAAACCCACCGTGCCCCGTCAAAATAATACCTAACATCGAAGACCTCTTTGCTTTACAGGAAGTGACAGAACTTGCCGACGACGCCCAGTACCACGGTGATACCGATAAGGCGCAGCGGACTCCAGCCGCGACGGACTAACCAGAACATCGTCAGGGTATAGACCAGCGGTAAAAAAGCAGGCATCAGTTTGTCGATCACGTCTGCCTGGAGCTTAACGACCGCATCCCCCGCCTTGATTTCGAGCGTGGTGTTCAGACGCACATAGGTTGCGACGAGCGCGCCAATGACCGTCATCCCGACGATAGACGCCGCGTGGCCCACTTTCTTCGTATTGGCCTTGATGAGCGGAATGGCGGCGACCCCCATACGATAAGCATAGTGCGCCAGGCCAAAACGCAGACCCAGATGGACCACGTTAAACAGCACAATAAAGACCACCGCGCCGAGGATCGAACCCTGCAAGGCCAGACTGGCCCCGATGCCACCACAAATAGGCAACAGCGTTAGCCAGAACATTGCATCGCCAATCCCGCCGAGCGGTGCGCCAACGGCAATTTTGGTGCTCTGAATACTGTTAACGTCCTGCTTTGAACGCTCCATCGCCAGAATGATGCCAATGACAAACGTCACCAGGAAGGGGTGGGTGTTGAAGAAACCCATGTGGCCTTTCATGGCGCGCGCCAGGTCGCGTTTGTTGGTGTGGATCTTTTTCAGCGCGGGCAGCAGCCCGTACAGCCAGCCGGAAGCCTGCATACGCTCGTAGTTAAACGACGCCTGCAACAGCATGGAACGCCAGGCCACCCGGTTGATATCTTTTTTGGTCAGCTCTGCGCCAATACTTTGATCTTCATAGATGTTTTCGTTTACGCCGGAAAGCAGCGTTTCTTCGCTGTCGGAAACAGTCGGAAGAGTTTGTTGATTAGATGCCATCTTCGAATTCCTCTTTCTGGGCCGCTGGTTGGGTCGGTTCTGGAGATTTACGCAGCAGGTCGATCAGCGCCATAGCCAGTGCTGCGGCGGCGATCGCCAGTACCGGCAGCTTGAGCCAGGCGGCTCCCACGAAACCGATGATAAAGTAAGGGATATAGACGTTTTTCATCATGATTTTCAGCAGTACGGCAAAGCCGATGGCTGGCATGATGCCGCCTGCGACGCCGAGACCGTCAATCAGACGTTCCGGCAGAACATCAATGGCTGTTTTCGCGTGCTCTGCGCCGAAGTAAATCGGCAGGAACGCACACAGAAAATAGAAGATCCCCAGTGCCAGTAACGCCAGATAGTTGACCCGTTCAATACCGGCGGTATCGGCATTCGCCGCCATGCGATCGCAGCGGGACATCACCCCAGACATCACGGAGAACAGGAAGGTAATCCCCATCTGCACCGCCACGGCAAACGGCACGGCGACGCCTACGGCGACATCCGGTTTCACTCCTGTCGTAATAGCAAACGTCGTCCCCACGATGGTGCCGATGATGACGTTTGGCGGTTGCGCACCTGCCAGCGGTGCGAGTCCCATCCACACCAGTTCCAGCGTACCGCCGGTTAAAATACCGGTATGCAGATCGCCCAGAATCAGGCCGACCAGCGGCCCAAGCACCACCGGGCGGTGCATGTGTGTTAATCCGTTGAACATATCCAGGCCGGCAATAAAAGCGAGGATACCTAATGCAAAAGCCTGTAACAGACTAATTTCCATGGTGAAGGCCTCAGATGAGTTTAAAGAGATCCTGCGCGGGTTCTGTCGGAACGCCCTGAACGAAGCATTCCACCCCGGCGGCTTTCAGGCCGTTAAACGCCGCAATATCGGTCGCGTCGACAGAGACCGTTTTCGCAACCTGCTGTTTGCCATTGGCGTAGTGCATATTGCCTACGTTGATCCGCGTAACAGGAACCCCACCTTCGACCAGCCTGAGGAAATCGGTGGGGGATTTGCAGACCAGCAAAATTTTCTGTCGGTCGGCGGCGCGGTGAATGTTGTCGATCACTTTTTGCAGCGACCAGAAACGCACGGCGATCCCTTCCGCGAGCACCATCTCCATCAGGTTCTGTTGCACAGTGTCTTCCGCCACTTCATCGTTGGCGACCAGGACCAGATTTGCCCCCGCAAACCCGACCCACTGCACCCCGACCTGACCATGAATGAGCCTTTCGTCGATACGGCTGAGTACAATATTTGGCATAGCGTGTTCCTCTTTTTTTGTTATCCGTTTTGGGACGTTACGCCCTGGCAGGCGGCATGGTACTGCTGCAGTATGTCCTGAATATGGTTGATGATGAGTTCTCGCGGTGTGGCATTGAGATCTCCCTCGCGCACTTTCACGTACTGCAAAGGTAAATACTGGCTAATGAGCGGCAGGGGAATCGGCTCATCCGCCAGATTACGCACCAGTCGTTCAAACGCCTCATCAATCTGGCTGTCCGGCCAGTAGTAACGAACACGATCGGAATAGCTGTAGCCGCGCGCCAGGCGACGGGTATTGCCATCGCCGTGGTAGTGACTCTGCCAGTATTCCGGACGATCGAGCATGACGCTCTCAAGGACATGACGCAGGTCGGAACAGGCTTTTGCCGGGAGCAACTCTTCTTCAATGGCGGCCAGCGAGAACAGCGCTTCGCGCAGGGCGAAGGTCAGGGCCGGACCGACTTTCAGGATGGCAAAGTGATCTTTCACTAACTGGCGCAGCGACTGCGGCGTCTGGTAGTCCGTGGAGTGCGCCTCAAAAACCAGCGTGTCATACGCTTCCACCATCTTGCTTAACGCGACGGCTTTCTGTGGCTGATAATCAATGATGTGGGTATGGTCGAACTCAACGCCGGGTTGTACCACCAGCGCGATAATGCGGGGCCAGATGGCATTGAGCCCCTGTTTTTCAAAGGCGTGACGATGGGCTTCCAGCGTCGCACGTGCGGCCTCGGGCGTGGTTACCGCCAGTTCGGTCAGCGTCTCATGGGCTCCGCCCGGTACTGGCACTTCAGTGCCAATCACATAAACCAGGTCCGACTCCCCAAAATGAGCAATGCAGGTCTCTTCGGCGATCTTCGCCAGACGCGCGGCACGTTCCGCGACGATGGCATCGGTCAATGGCACGGGATCGCCCTGGCAGGACATGCTGCAATCAAGGTGGATTTTTTTGAATCCGGCGGCGACATAGCTTCTGATCAGGTCGTCGGCATTGGCCATTGCCGGTTCTGCGGCCAGATTTTGCCAACGGTTTGGACCGAGGTGGTCGCCCCCCAGAATCAGTTGCTCCTGTGGGAAATCAAGTGAGTCGGCCAATTGGCAGACAAAATGGCGAAAATCGGCTGGGGTCATGCCCGTGTAACCGCCAAACTGGTCAACCTGATTTGAGGTTGCTTCAATCAGCAGCGGCGAGTGATTTGCCTGCGCGTAACGTATTGCGGATTCCAGCACCAGCGGATGCGCGGAACAAACGGCGTAAATTCCGTTTGTCTTACCTCGTTTATGCTGTTCCACCATATCAGTCAGATGTTTCACTTTCCTCTCCAGGTCAGATAACTGCGACACGTAATCTTTCGTTTTGTTTCACTTGATACTGCATCATGGTCTTATAAAAATAAAACGAAAGATAATAGTTTTCCGATCTGTTTCACAAAAGAAACATAATGAAAGCATTCAGCCGAGTTTTTCACCCCTCTGGTCGGCTTTTTTCGGCTTGCATTCCGATAAAAGAAAGGCGTTAATAGGCAAAACGAAATGAAACGAAAGAATTAGCCAAAGGAATTCTTATGAGTAATACCGATGCTTCTGGAGACAAGCGGGTGTCAGGCACCAGCGAAAGGCGTGAGCAGATTATCCAGCGGTTGCGGCAGCAAGGAAGCGTACAGGTGAACGATCTTTCGGGATTGTTTGGCGTTTCCACGGTGACGATCCGCAACGATCTGGCGTTCCTGGAAAAGCAGGGGATCGCCGTTCGCGCCTATGGCGGCGCATTGATTTGCGACAGTAATACGCCAGGCGTGGAGCCTTCCGTCGAAGATAAAAGCTCACTGAACACGGCGGTGAAACGCAGTATCGCCAAAGCGGCCGTGGAGTTGATCAAACCGGGTCACCGCGTGATCCTGGACTCCGGCACCACGACCTATGAGATTGCACGCCTGATGCGTCAGCATACCGATGTGATTGCGATGACCAACGGGATGAACGTCGCCAATGCCTTACTGGAAGCGGATGGCGTGGAGTTGTTAATGACCGGTGGTCATTTGCGTCGTCAGTCGCAGTCGTTTTATGGCGACCAGGCCGAGCAGTCGTTGCAGAATTATCACTTCGATATGCTGTTTCTGGGCGTCGACGCCATTGATTTAGAGCGGGGCGTCAGTACTCATAACGAAGACGAAGCCCGACTGAATCGCCGGATGTGTGAAGTGGCGGAACGGATTATCGTGGTTACTGACTCCAGTAAATTTAACCGCTCGAGCCTGCATAAAATTATTGATACCCAGCGTATTCACACCATCATCGTTGATGAAGGTATTCCTGAAGAGAGCCTGAAGGAGTTTCATCGCAACGGCGTTGAGGTCATCATCGTCTAAACGGCATCGTTAAAATTCAAAAATGTGATGTCCTTCAATTAAGCAAAAAGAAAAATGTCAGCGGGTTTTTGCCGAACCCGCTTTCGTTTTTTCACTGATTTTTCGTCTCCTTCTCCCGCTCACCTGTCCTGCACGCTTTTCGATCTTTCGCATTTTTCATTTTCGGTTCAGATAAAACGAAAGAAAAACAGGCTTTTTTGTCAAAATCCGCGCTGCGGACGTGTTCACAAATTCGCCTTAAGTCTTCTGATTTAATATATTAAAAAGAAAACGAAAGCGATAAATCGCTAAAACATAACAATATGCAATGGAGCAAAAGCAATGCTGGATAACTTAAGACGTCGCGAGCAAATAATCGATCTGTTATGCGATCAAGGTAGCGTTCGTGTCGAACCCCTGAGCGTGCATTTCGGCGTTTCAAGCGTCACGATCCGCAATGACTTACGTTATCTTGAGCAGAAAGGCTGCGTCATGCGCTCCTATGGCGGCGCCGTATTAAATCAACACTTTGCCCTCGATCGCCCCTTACAGGACAAAGACCGACTGAACCGCGATGTGAAATCGCGGATTGCCGAAAAAGCGGCCAGCTTTGTGAAAGATGGCGACACGCTGATTCTTGATTCCGGCTCGACCACCACGCTTATTCCTCCATTGCTTAAAAGTCGTCGCGATCTGGTGGTGATGACCAATGCGCTTAACATTGCCTGGGAACTCGCCAAATTTGAACGGGTGGATGTCATGATGTTGGGGGGAAATGTCAGGCAGAGCGTTTACTCGCTGTATGGCCCTTCAGCGGAACATCAGCTCAGACAATATCGGTTTGATAAGCTCTTTTTGGGCGTTGATGGATTTTGTCTGGAAGCCGGGATCACTACGCCTCATCCGGGAGAAGCGCACCTTAACCAGGTGATGTGTCAGGTGGCGCAGGAGGTGACGGTTGTCGCGGATTCCAGCAAGTTTGGCCGCAAAAGTTTTTGCATGATCAGTGAAATCAGCGGTATTGACCGGGTGATTACCGACAGCGGTATCCCGGAACATTACCATCAGGCGCTCAGCCAGATGGGGGTGGATGTCGTTATTGTGGATGAATAAGGGAGAACGCCGGCAAAAGCGCATTTTGCCGGCGATCGCTTAGTGCATCAGTGCATCCTGTTCGACCAGCAACAGGGCGGCGCCGCGTACGCCACTGGACGCGCCATGCACGGCCGGGAAGACGTTAGCAGGGGCTAGCCCGGGGAAGAGATAGCGCGACATGGCGCCTGGCAATAAGGTGTAAATTTCCTCAATGTTGGAGACGCCGCCGCCCAGAACAAAGGCGTCGACATCCAGAATGAGCTGCAACTGCGCCAGCGTACAGCCCAGCATATCAATCCACGCCTCAACCGTGGCGACGGCGCTAGTGTTGCCATGACGGTAGTTTTCCAGCAGTGTCTCCATCTTGAGCTGTTCCCCGCTGAAGTGCTTATGCAGCCAGAGTAAACCGGGGCCGGACTGATAGCGCTCCAGACAGCCCTGTAAGCCGCAGCCGCACGTGATCTCTGGCAGGTTATAGCGGCGCATAAAGGTGGCGGGCAGCGGTAAATGCCCAAACTCGCTGGCCATCCGGTTGCGCCCACGATACAACTGTCCGTCGATCACCAGCCCTCCGCCCATGCCGGTGCCGATAATGGCGCCAAAGATTCGCGAGAATTGACGGGCCTGCTGGGTATGCGCCTCCGACAACGCGAAGCAGCAGCAGTCATTGTCCAGGGCCACTGAGCGGTTGAGTCGTTGTGCCAGATCGTCCATCACCTGTCGTCCGGTCAGACAGGGAACGTTCGACGACAGCAGCTTTCCGGTATGTCTGTCCATCAATCCGGGCATGCCAATGCCGATTTTGCCCTGCATTCCCGTTGCCCAGTCGGCGGTATCGATGAGCGAGGTAAAGGTCGAGAGAAAAAGTTCGTAATCCTGAACCGGCGTGGCCACGCGCTTGCGCCAGCAAACCTGCATTTCCTTATCAAAGGCGACAATTTCAGTTTTTGTACCGCCAATATCAACACCGTAAAACATGCCACATCTCCTCGAACTTCACAGTGTAACCAGACAGTTTTCCTTGCGAGCGCGCTCTGCGGCAAAGACCATTAAGTGACTTTCCAGTGATTCATCCGGGCCGGAGAGAATCATTCTTTGATCGCCCGCCATCACGGCGTGAATAAAGCGATCCATCAGATAGTAATCCCCGCCGCCGTGGCCGCCCATCTGGGTCTGCGTACCTGCGGCGATCTCGTCGATCGCGTAGATCGTCTCGCTGTCCGTCAGAAAATCAAATACCCGGATCTGCTCGCCATTGCCCTCGAGATAGCCTTTCGTGCCGAAAAGCCGTGTCTTTCGATCTTCCATTTTGGTAAAGGCGGTCATGGTGAACGTCACGGTTTGCTGATGCGCGAAACGCAAGTTGACCACCTGATGATCCACCACGTCGTTATCACAGCGATAAACGCAGCGGCCATACGGACCCTCGCGTAGCGCCTGACGGACGTTTTCCTCGGTGGGATCCGCCGTCAGCACGCGACGGAAATGTGGCGTGCATTTGTGATCCTCGCCGAGATAAATTTTGCAGGCTGACCAGGGGCAGGTCGTCTCAACCTGGCAATCCAGGCAGCGGTCGGCGGCGCCCTCCGGCTGATTCTCCTTCACGAAATGACTCAGGTTGCCAAATGAGGTCACATCCTGACAGTGGTCGCCCATGATGTAGCGGATCCAGTCCATATCGTGGCAGGATTTCTGTAACAGCATAAACGACGATTCCGCTTCGTTACGCCAGTTGCCGCGAACGAAAGAGTGCGCCTGGTGCCAGTAACCTACCGGCTCGAGGTGCTGCATGCTGACGATATCGCCAATCACTCCGCTGTCGAGCAGGGACTTGAGTTTTTGCGTGTAGCGGGTGTAGCGCAGCACGTGGGCGACACCCAATAAAACGTTATTGCGCTTCACCGCAGCAATGATGGTGCGGCAATCTTCCGGCGTGGGGGCAATCGGTTTTTCCAGCAAAATATGATAGCCGAGGTCGGCGAACGCGATGGCGGGCTCTTTGTGCATCGTATCCTGAGTACAAATCAGTACGACGTCTGCCATTCGCGGGCGGGCCGCCGCCTCTTTCCAGTCGCGAAAGATGTTTTCCTGCTCAATTTTATGCTGAGCGACAAATTGTTGGCGATACGCGTCTCTGGGTTCTGCCACGCCGACCACCTGCATGCGGTCCGGATGCTCAAGCGCGTAGCGAGAATAGATTTCGCCGCGCGCGCCTGCGCCCACCACTAACACGGTCACTTTCTTTGCACACATATAAGCCTCTCATTTTGCCCTCGCCTGAGTTCGCGTTGTTCTGCGCTGTGGGGCATTAAAAAAATAAACTGAAATTTCTTGCGCCTGCTGATGACGTTTGCGCCATCAGGCTCCGGCTAAATTCTCTTCATCCTGCTTATCGAATAAAAAGGCGGCTTCGAGATTGAATTTCACCTTGATCGATTCGCCGGGCAGCGGACTCCAGCCCGGTGACGAATTGACTCGCAGGATCATTTGCTGTGCGCCGATATCGAAATGCAGGAGATCTTCATTGCCCATTCTTTCCACGTTGGTGATCCGGGCGTCGAAAGCCGCAGGATCATTGTGCTGCGCCAGTTGAATCGCCTCCGGACGAATGCCAAACCAGACGCTGTCGTGCGGGTAATTCGTCAGTTGGGAGGCCAGTCGAGCGGTTAAGGGCAAGGTCAGCGCGCCATCCAGACGGAGTCCGTGCGTGTCCGGAGTGAGCGCCAGAAGATGGATATTCATCGCCGGGTTACCAATAAAGCCCGCCACGAATTTATTCTTTGGCTGATGGTAGATATTGCCCGGCGTGTCGACCTGCATGATTCGTCCACCGTTGAGCACGCATATGCGGTCACCCATGGTCATCGCTTCAATCTGATCGTGTGTGACATACACCATTGTCGCGTTCACCCCTTCGTGACGCAGCTGGCGGTGAAGTTCGGTCAGACGCACGCGCATCGATACGCGCAGTTTGGCGTCGAGATTGGACAGCGGCTCATCAAACAAAAACACCTCAGGCTTACGCACAATGGCTCTGCCGACGGCAACGCGCTGGCACTGACCCCCTGAAAGTTGACCGGGTTTTTTGTCGAGTAGCGTTTCGATTTCCAGTTTGCGCGCGGCTTCCCGCACGCGAACCTCTATCTCCTGCTTGTCCATTTTGCCCTGCAGGCTGAAGGCCATATTTTTGTAGATTGTCATGTGGGGATAGAGGGCATAGTTTTGAAAAACCATCGCCACGCCACGTTCTTTTGGCAGCAGGTCGTTGACGCACCGTTCGCCAATTGAAATATGGCCATGAGTAATCTCTTCCAGACCGGCGATCATGCGCAGTAACGTTGATTTTGCGCAGCCGGATGGCCCGACAAAAACCATAAATTCGCCATCGTGAATTTCAAGGTCAACGCCATGAATCGCCTGGAAGCCATTCGGATAGATTTTGCCTACTGACTGTAATTGAATGCCTGACATAACAATGCCCCTTATCCTTTAATTCCGGCACCGGCGATGCCACGAATGAAATAGCGCTGGAAGAAAATATAAAGTAACAACATGGGGATAATCGCGAGTAACGCCCCCGCCATGAGCATGGGATACTCCACCCCGGCGCGACCTGAGAGCGAGGCCAGGCCCACCGGCAGCGTCATTTTGTCCATTGAGGTATTGACGATGAGCGGCCACATTAAGTTATTCCAGCTCCACAACCCGTTAATAATGACGCAGGCGATAATCCCCGGTTTAATCAGCGGCAGCATGATTTTGAAAAAGATCGTTAAATGGTTATAGCCATCCATAATGGCCGCTTCTTCCAGCTCTTTCGGTACGGACAGAAAAAACTGACGCAATAAAAAGGCGCTATAAATACTGAATAATCCCGGCAGCACCAGACCTGGAATTGAGTTCAGCAGACCTATTTTCTCGATCGTTAAAAACTGCGGGATCAAAAAGATTTGTCCGGGAACCATCAGAATCGAAATGCAGAGCATAAAGAGGAGATCGCGCCCTTTAAAACGCAGGCGGGAGAAACCATACGCCGCCATCGCGGCAATCAGCGTCTGTAAGATGACGATAAACAGCGTGGAAACGATCGAGTTAAAATAAAAGCTGCCGAATGGCATCTCATGCAAGATTTTATCGTACGCCTGAAACCCCGGATTGGCGGGCAGCAGGATCGGCGGAAAGGCAATACTTTCCGCCTGGGTTTTAAACGAGGTGATGATCATCCAGATAAAGGGAACCACCGTGACCAGCGTGGCCAGGATCATCAGGCCATAAATCAGCCATTTTTCACGTTTTGTCATGAACATAGTGGTTGCCTTACTGTGCTTTAAGCCGTTTGCCTATCCATATTTGCAGCAGGGTCAGTACCATCGTGATTACGAAAATCACCACGGCAATCGCGGAGGCGTACCCTTTTTCATGGTAGATAAAGGCATATTTATAAAAGAGATAAGCGATAGTCATGGTCTGCTCGTCCACCATGGAAGAACTGCCAAACAGCAGGTACACCACATCGAATATTTGCAGTGTTTCGATAAACGAAATCACCAGAACAAAGAACAGCGTCGGGATCATTAACGGCAGGGTAATCGACCAGAAGCCGCGCAGTTTACTGATGCCATCCAGGGACATGGCTTCATAAATCTGCTTCGGGATCCCCTGCAATCCGGCGAGCAGAATGATCATCTTCAGGGCGATAGCCGACCAGATAATGACCAGTGAGGCGCTCAGACGGACAATATCCGGATCGGACAGCCAACCAATGGCGGGAATATCGAAATAAGCCAGGATCTGATTGAGCAAGCCGAAATTACGGTTCATCAACCACTGCCAGACCATCGCAATGGCGGCAGGCATCGTGACGGCCGGAAGAAATAACAGCGTACGGAACAGCCACTGACCGCGAATAGCCTGGTTTAAACCAATCGCCAACAGTAAAGACAGGACCGTGATCACCGGCACACAAATAAAGACATAGGCCAGTGTGTTAACGATCGCCGAACGGAATTCATCATCGCTGAATAAATTAATGTAATTATCCAGACTGATTGTCGTCCAGATCTGAAACTCGCCCAGATCGGTAAAACTATAAAATACGTTCTGGAAGAATGGCGTAAAGTAAAAAATAACTAATCCTGCCAACAGCGGCAGAATCATTATCCACCCCCAGAAACGTTCTTCTTTTTCCAGTCGGGTCAGGGATTTTTTATTGGGTTCCCTGGCCGATAACGGCGGGGATGCCGCTTCATCTGAATAGCTCATACAGACTCCGGGATGCTCACTTTACAAACAATAAATGGGTTAACGCAGGAGAGGTGAGAGGGAGCAAGGCTCCCTCACTATTATTTCTGCATTTCACGCTCAACGCGTTTTGCGACACCCGGCATAACCTGTTGCGGATCATTTCCCATCCAGACTTTTTTCAGCCCGTCGTTGAGAATGCTATTCCATTTCGCGGTATTTGAACCGGCAGTGGGATATTTATGGGAAAACGCCAGTGAATCGATATAGGCGGAAACATCGACATTCTTAAAGCCTTCCGCCCACGCTTTGGCGACTTTTTGATTGGCCGGAATCACCACTTTACCCGCCGCCAGCGTTTGCTGCGCATGTTCAGAACTCATAAATTCAATGAACTTCCAGGCGGCGTCTTTATGTTCGCTTTTGGCGGACATGGCGAATGCCAGACTATGGGAAACGCCAGCCTGTTCTGCCATTTTGGGCATCGGGACCACGCCGACATGATCGTTAATCAGTTCGTTCTGCGAGAACGGCAGCGCCCACCAGGAGCCCGCGTAGATCATCGCCACCCGGTCGGACTGGAAGACATCGGCGGCTTTCATTTCGCCTGGCGGCTGGAGCAATCCTGCCTTCAGCATCCCCTGAACGTCGCGATACATGGCGATCGCGTTGTCGCTGGCAACGTCCGTTTTACCCCCCGGCAGGACAATCTGAGTGCCGGCCTGGAGCAGCAGGTTAAAGTAACTGTCCTGACCGCTGCCGAGATCCATCGCCAACGGATAAGAATGCTGATCCAGATTTTTACGTAACTGTTCCGATTTCTGTTTTAAATCGTCCCACGTCCAGTTTTTATCGGGATAAGCTACGCCAGCCTGATCAAACATTTTTTTGTTATACCAGACAGCAATCGCGTCGATATCACGTGGAATAGCGTATTGTGCAGACTGGTACTGATAAGCATCGACAGAGCTTTTCACGAAATCATCAAGATTTGGAGATGATTTGTCTTTTAAATAAGGGGTCAGTGGTTCCAGCATGCCATTTTTAACGTACTGCTGAAAATTCGGCATATTCATCCAGAATACATCCGGCGCCACATTTCCCCCAACGGCTGAACTGAGTTTTATGAAATATTGATCATAGGGCGTTAGCTCAATTTCAACTTTCACACCGGGGTTATTTTTTTCAAACTCATTAACCAGCTGCTGTTCGCCGGGAAGTTGATTTCGATCCCACAGCGTGTAGCGTAATTTAACGGGTTTATCTGTCGTCTGGCCTTCAGCACTGGCGACAGCCGGTACGGCCAGTAAACAGGAAAAAAGGCATGCCAGAGCGACATTATTTTTATTCAAGGTATACATAACTTCCCTCTTTATTCGGGTCAGAATGTCGGTGAGGTAAATTACAGAAGCCATTGAATCTTGTGTTTAACAAAGGGGAAAGTCAAAGGGGGAAAAATGAGGGAATTATCGCATTAAAACAGCCCGGCTTTTCGGTAGGTTTCTCTTTTATCAAAACGAAAAGAGGGCGAAAAGGGAGGACTCAGACGTTGTTCTTTCTTTCAACGGGTTAGGATTTTTACACCAACGAAAATCGAAAAATGGCGGGCGAAAAATTAACCTTCAAAACTGCGAGCACTATCACCTTATCTTTCGCGGACAGAAAAGAAAAAACGGGGATTAATCCCCGTTTTCTCGGTTGCTTTCGTTTCGAAAATATCAGGTCACTGGCGCCGGGTTAAATACGGCCAGCTGATTGTGCAGTCCCCATTGATCGGAGAACGTTTTCTTACGGCCGCTGGCGACATCGAGAATAAACTCAAACAGTTTCTGACCGACTTCCTCAATGGTCTCTTCGCCCGTGGCGATGGTGCCCGCATTGATATCCATTAAATCGTACCAGCGATTTGCCAGTTCGGTACGGGTCGCCATCTTAATCACCGGCACGGCCATCAGGCCATAGGGAGTACCGCGACCTGTGGTGAACACCTGGACGGTGATCCCGGACGCGACCTGTTGTGTGCCGCAGACAAAATCGCTGGCGGGCGTTGCGGCATAAATCAGACCGCGTTTGGTCGGGCGCTGACCCGGAGAGAGCACTTCGACAATCGCGCTTTTACCGGATTTCGCAATGGAGCCCAGCGCTTTTTCCACCACATTCGCCAGACCACCTTTTTTGTTACCCGGAGAGGGGTTAGCGCTGCGATCGGTTTTCCCCATATCGAGATAGTTGTCGTACCAGGCCATCTCTTCCAGCAGACGTTTACCCACCTCTTCGTTGATGGTGCGCGGCGTCAGCAGATGAATCGCATCACGCACTTCGGTGACTTCGGAGAACATCACCGTGGCGCCGCAGCGGACCAGCAGGTCAGAGGCGTAGCCCACCGCCGGGTTCGCCGTCACGCCGGAAAACGCATCGCTGCCGCCGCACTGCATGCCGACGACCAGTTCAGAGGCCGGGCAGGTTTCGCGCTGGCGCAGATTCAGCTTAGCCAGATGGCGCTCAGCGACCTGCAGGATATCATCGACCATAGAACGAAAACCTACATGCTTCTCGTCCTGAAGGCTGACGATGCTGGCGCTGTCGACCGGAATACTTTGCACATCGTCAGTACCTTCCAGTAAACGTTCCGGCTGCAGTTTTTCACAACCCAGGCCAATGACCATCACTTCGCCGCCAAAGTTTGGGTTCAGCGAGATGTTATGGATGGTACGAATCGGCACCACGGCTGCCGGAGCGTTAATTGCCACGCCGCAACCGTACAGGTGGTTAAGTCCGACCACGCCATCAACGTTTGGGTATTTAGGCAGCAGATCGCGCTCAATGATTTTGACGACATAATCCACCACGCCCGCCACGCAGTGCACGCTGGTGGTGATACCGAGCAGATTCTTGGTGCCTACGCTACCATCGGCGTTGCGGTACCCTTCAAAGGTATAGCCTTCCAGCGGTGGCAGCGGTTCCGGTACTTTGGTCGCCAGTGGCAGCGTGTTCAACGGCGGCGCTTTCGGTAGCTCAACCATGGATTCATCAATCCAGCTTCCGCGCGAAATGTCGCGCATGGCGTAGCCGATCACTTCACCGTAACGTACGATTTCGCCATGAACCGGAATATCCACCAGCGCGACTTTATGTCCCTGTGGAATATGTTCAATCAGCTCCAGTCCATCCGGGAATCGCGTCCCGGCTTTCAAACCATTGTCATTAACAATGATCGCCACATTATCTGTCTCGTGGACCTTTATATAAAATGCGCTCGGCGATTCTTGTCTGATTTCGATGTTGGCCATTGTCCAGTATTCTCCAGCCGGGGTGAAATTAATATAGAGAGTTCTGCGAATCTGATTATTAAAATAAGGAAGATCTGTCGTGAAATAAGGATGTCAGGAGTTCGAAAATAAGAATGTGATCCAGATCACTCGTTATGGCGAAAGCCCTGCTATCAAGGGCAGTAAAGCGTAAATATGTGCATCAGCGCCCAGCGTTATGTGCATTTGCTCAAGATATTATTTGTAATTAGCGTTGTTAATGAGCATTTGCACAATGCGTAATGCTTTCCGCCTGATTATACTGAATCACGAAATGAGTATCTGTACTTATTAATAAGCGATAGCGTCTGTCATTAATAAATAATAATAAAAATGTCTGCTTAAGTTCCTGAGGTAAATAAAATGATCCTGGATACAGTTGTAGAAAAAAAGAAAGGTACGCATACCCGCTATTTAATTCTGCTGATAATTTTTATTGTCACAGCGGTTAACTACGCGGACCGGGCGACGCTATCCATTGCCGGTACCGAAGTTGCTAAAGAGTTGCAGTTGAGCGCCGTGTCAATGGGCTACATCTTCTCTGCATTTGGCTGGGCCTACCTGCTGATGCAAATCCCCGGCGGCTGGTTGCTCGATAAGTTTGGTTCGAAAAAAGTTTACACCTATAGCTTGTTCTTCTGGTCGCTGTTCACCTTCCTGCAAGGCTTCGTGGATATGTTCCCGCTGGCCTGGGCGGGGGTTTCCATGTTCTTTATGCGCTTTATGTTGGGGTTCTCGGAAGCGCCTTCGTTCCCGGCAAACGCCCGTATTGTCGCGGCCTGGTTCCCGACCAAAGAACGTGGAACCGCGTCGGCAATCTTTAACTCTGCTCAGTATTTTTCACTGGCACTGTTCTCGCCGCTGCTGGGCTGGTTAACCTTTGCCTGGGGCTGGGAGCACGTCTTCACTGTGATGGGCGTGATCGGGTTTGTCCTGACGGCGCTGTGGGTCAAACTGATTCATAACCCCACCGACCACCCGCGGATGTCCGCAGAAGAGTTGAAGTTCATCTCTGAAAACGGTGCGGTCGTGGATATGGACCACAAAAAACCGGGTAGCGCAGTGGCAAGTGGTCCAAAACTGCATTACATCAAGCAGTTATTGACTAACCGCATGATGCTTGGCGTGTTCTTCGGACAGTATTTCATCAACACTATCACCTGGTTCTTCCTGACCTGGTTCCCGATTTACCTGGTACAGGAAAAAGGAATGTCGATCCTGAAAGTGGGTCTGGTGGCTTCGATTCCGGCACTGTGCGGCTTCGCTGGCGGCGTACTGGGCGGTGTGTTCTCGGATTATCTGATTAAGCGCGGTTTTTCTATCACTGTTGCGCGTAAGCTGCCGATTGTGCTGGGAATGCTGCTGGCCTCCACCATCATTCTGTGCAACTACACCGACAACACCGCGCTGGTGGTGACGCTGATGGCGCTGGCCTTCTTTGGTAAAGGATTTGGCGCACTGGGCTGGCCGGTGATTTCGGACACCGCGCCGAAAGAGATTGTGGGTCTGTGCGGCGGCGTATTTAACGTCTTTGGCAACGTGGCGTCTATCGTAACGCCACTGGTTATCGGTTACCTGGTAAGTGAACTGCATTCCTTCAACGCCGCGCTGGTATTCGTTGGCTGTTCCGCGCTGATGGCAATGGTGTGCTACCTGTTTATTGTCGGTGACATTAAACGTATGGAACTGCAGAAATAATTAACGGTTAAGTGACAAGGTAAAAGTGATGAATAACGACATCTTCCCGAACAAATTCAAAGCAGCGCTGGCTGCGCATCAGATTCAGATTGGCTGCTGGTCAGCGCTGGCAAGCCCCATCAGCACCGAAGTCTTAGGACTGGCGGGCTTCGACTGGCTGGTGTTGGATGGCGAGCATGCGCCAAATGATGTCTCCACCTTTATTCCACAACTGATGGCGCTGAAAGGCAGTTCCAGCGCACCGGTTGTGCGTGTACCGACCAATGAGCCGGTGATTATCAAACGTCTGCTGGATATCGGTTTTTACAACTTCCTGATCCCGTTTGTTGAAACAGAAGAAGAGGCGGTGAACGCCGTTGCGTCGACGCGCTATCCGCCAGAAGGGATCCGTGGCGTGTCCGTATCGCATCGCGCCAACATGTTTGGCACCGTCCCGGATTACTTCGCGCAGTCCAACAAAAACATCACCATCATTGTGCAGATTGAGAGCCAGCAGGGCGTGGATAACGTCGATGCTATCGCCGCCACCGAAGGCGTCGACGGTATTTTCGTTGGCCCAAGCGATCTGGCTGCGGCGTTAGGCCACCTCGGCAATGCGTCTCATCCTGAGGTGCAGAAAGCCATTCAGCACATCTTTGCCCGTGCGAAAGCGCACGGCAAACCGAGCGGCATTCTGGCGCCGGTTGATGCCGACGCACGTCGCTATCTGGAATGGGGGGCCACGTTTGTTGCTGTCGGCAGCGACCTGGGCGTGTTCCGTTCCGCCACGCAGAAATTGGCTGATTCTTTTAAGAAATAACCACCATCGAAACAAGAGAGATAATTGATATGACTATGAAAGTTGGTTTTATTGGCCTGGGTATCATGGGTAAACCAATGAGTAAAAACCTCCTGAAAGCAGGTTACTCGCTGGTGGTTTCTGACCGTAATCCTGAAGCGATCGCTGACGTTATCGCGGCAGGCGCAGAAACCGTTTCTACCGCCAAAGCGATTGCTGAGCAGTGTGATGTGATCATCACTATGCTGCCGAACTCGCCGCATGTGAAAGAGGTTGCGCTGGGCGAAGGCGGCATTATCGAAGGGGCGAAACCGGGGACGGTACTGATTGATATGAGCTCCATCGCGCCGCTGGCAAGCCGTGAGATCAGCGACGCGCTAAAAGCCAAAGGCATCGATATGCTGGACGCGCCGGTGAGCGGCGGTGAGCCGAAGGCGATCGACGGTACGTTGTCGGTGATGGTTGGCGGCGACAAGGCGATTTTCGATAAATACTACGATCTGCTGAAAGCAATGGCAGGGTCCGTTGTCCATACCGGTGATATTGGGGCGGGGAACGTCACCAAACTGGCGAACCAGGTGATCGTGGCGCTGAACATTGCTGCGATGTCTGAAGCGTTGACCCTGGCAACCAAAGCCGGCGTAAACCCGGATCTGGTTTATCAGGCGATCCGTGGTGGTCTGGCGGGCAGCACCGTCCTGGATGCGAAAGCGCCGATGGTGATGGATCGTAACTTCAAGCCGGGTTTCCGTATCGATCTGCACATTAAAGACCTGGCAAACGCGCTGGATACGTCTCACGGTGTTGGCGCTCAGCTTCCGCTGACAGCGGCCGTTATGGAGATGATGCAGGCGCTGCGTGCTGACGGTCTGGGAACCGCCGACCACAGTGCACTGGCATGCTACTACGAAAAACTGGCGAAAGTGGAAGTCACTCGCTAATGATCTTGTGCCCGGATAGCGCGTCGCGATCCGGGCCTGGATTGTTGGCCGGATAAGTAAAACGCCATCCGGCGTTGTGCAGTAACAGGCGATCATCATGAAAATCGTAATTGCCCCAGACTCTTATAAAGAAAGCCTTTCTGCTACTGAGGTAGCTCAGGCGATAGAAAAAGGATTTCGGGAAATTTTCCCCGATGCGCAGTATGTTTCCGTTCCGGTCGCCGATGGGGGTGAAGGGACGGTTGAAGCCATGATTGCCGCCACGCACGGTTCTGCACATTCCGCTCTGGTGACCGGACCGCTGGGTGAAAAAGTGAATGCCTGCTGGGGCATGTCAGGCGATGGAAAGACCGCGTTTATTGAAATGGCGGCCGCCAGCGGGCTGGCGCTGGTTTCTCCTGAAAAACGTAACCCCCTGATTACCACTTCTCGTGGCACCGGGGAACTTATTTTGCAGGCGCTGGACAGTGGGGCAAGCAATATTATTATCGGCATTGGCGGGAGCGCGACCAATGACGGCGGGGCCGGGATGGTTCAGGCGCTGGGCGCGAAGTTGTGTGATGCTAATGGAACTGAAATTGGCTACGGCGGCGGCAGCCTGAACACTCTTAACACCATTGATGTGTCTGGTCTGGATCCGCGTATTCAACGGTGTGCTATTCGCGTCGCCTGTGATGTGACCAATCCACTGGTGGGCGAACAGGGAGCTTCGCGGATCTTCGGTCCGCAAAAAGGGGCGACGGAGCCGCTGATCCTCGAACTGGACCGCAATCTGGCTCACTACGCGGATATCATTAAAAAATCACTGGGTGTGGATGTGAAAAACGTCCCTGGCGCAGGCGCGGCGGGCGGCATGGGGGCGGCGCTGATGGCATTCCTCGGTGCGGAGTTGAAAAGCGGGATTGAGATCGTCACCCAGGCGCTCAATCTGGAAGAACATATTCACGACTGTACGCTGGTGGTTACCGGCGAAGGGCGCATCGACAGCCAGAGCATTCACGGCAAAGTGCCGGTAGGCGTGGCGAACGTGGCGAAGAAATACCACAAGCCGGTGATTGGTATTGCGGGCAGTCTGACGCGGGATGTCGGCGTGGTACATCAATATGGTATTGATGCCGTGTTCAGCGTATTAACCAGTATTGGCACGCTGGAAGAGGCCTTTCGCGGCGCATTTGACAACATTTACCGGGCGTCGCGAAACATTGCGGCGACGCTGGCGGTGGGAATGCGCAGTGCGGGGTGACAAGGGCGTGCAAACCCTCTATACTGCGCGCCGAAGCTGACCAGACAGTCGCCGCTTCGTCGTCGTCCCTTTCGGGGGAGACAGGCGGAGGGGAGGAAAGTCCGGGCTCCATAGGGCAGGGTGCCAGGTAACGCCTGGGGGGGAAACCCACGACCAGTGCAACAGAGAGCAAACCGCCGATGGCCCACGTAAGTGGGATCAGGTAAGGGTGAAAGGGTGCGGTAAGAGCGCACCGCGCGGCTGGTAACAGTCCGTGGCACGGTAAACTCCACCCGGAGCAAGGCCAAATAGGGGTTCATAAGGTACGGCCCGTACTGAACCCGGGTAGGCTGCTTGAGCCAGTGAGCGATTGCTGGCCTAGATGAATGACTGTCCACGACAGAACCCGGCTTATCGGTCAGCTTCACCACTTCTAAGAACCCCGCCACCAGGCGGGGTTTTTGCTTTGTAGATGATGTAGATGATGTAGATGAATGACTGTCCACGACGCTATACCTGAAAGAAAGCGGCTTATCGGTCAGCTTCACCACTTTAAGAACCCTGCCACCAGGCGGGGTTTTTGCTTTGTAGATGATGTAGATGATGTAGATGATGTAGATGAATGATTGTCCACGACGCTATACCTGAAAGAAAGCGGCTTATCGGTCAGCTTCACCACTTTAAGAACCCCGCCACCAGGCGGGGTTTTTGCTTTTATAGGCTGCAACAACGCTGTTGCCTGATGGCGCTTCGCTTATCAGGCCTGCGAACAGCACATTGAATCCTCCAGGCCGGATAAGATGCCATAGCATCGCCATCCGGCGTCCCGCGACGCGCTTTCCGTCATTAAATAAAATGCGTTTTATGTAAATCAATGTCGGCTTTCTTTATGGCAACGCAAATAGCACCAGCGTTGCCATTTTCGTTGAGAAAAGGTTTAGGCGAAGATCGTAAAACTCACCCCGCCAGTTGACCTGAACGTTATTACTCATCGCTCTGTTTTCCAGAGCAAAGGAATGCGCTGTGAAAATGAATCTCCGCCACCTCATGTTAATGGGGACACTGTTTCTTGGTGTCGTACACCCCGCTCTTGCCAACCCTCTCCCGGTGCGGGTGACACCGGCAACCCAGATAAGCCACACCCCGGAACGGCAGATCCCTGGGCGTATTGAAGCTATCCATACCGTTGAACTTCGGGCCCGGACCGAAGGCGTCATTAATACAATTCATTTTCGTGACGGACAGTATGTGAATAAAGGGGAGTTGCTGTTTGAACTTGATGACGCCGCCCATCGCGCTGCTTTGCGGTTGGCGCAGGCCGAGTTGAACAGCGCTGAAGCCACATTACGCCAGTCACAACAACTGCTCACGCGTTATCTGGGGCTGAAGAATAACCACTCCATCAGCCAACAGGACGTGGATAACGCCCGCATGCAGCGCGATGTGAGTCGTGCAGCGGTAGAGCAGGCGAAGGCACGAATAGAAGCCATCAATGTGACGTTGGGATATACACGGATTCATTCACCGTTGACCGGGCGTATCGGCCATAGCGAATTTCACGTTGGCAGCCTGGTAGGGCCGTCCAGCGGCGTGTTAGCAGAGGTAGTGCAACTGGATCCGGTACGCATCGCGTTTGCGCTGGAAGAGCACAACTTTATGCTCAAAGTTGATCAGCATGCGGATATCACAGCGATGAAACAGGCCTGGCAGGCACAGATTGAGGTAGCAGGCGTACGGGAAACCGGTGAGCTGACGTCAGTGGATAACCGCGTTGATCCGCGAACCGCCAGCGTCATGCTGCGGGCCGAATTTGCCAATCCCCGCCATCTCCTGTTGCCTGGCGGTAATATTCGGGTTTGGCTGCGACCACAAGCGGAGCAGGAGAGCGTGACGCTTCCGGTTGCCGCCATTCAACAAAATGGCGACGGTTTTTTTGCCTGGGTTATCGGCGAGGATGAAAGGGCGGAAAAGCGCCCGTTGACGCTTGCAGAGCAGGTTGATAACCATTTTCAGGTCCTTTCCGGTGTGGAGCCGGGTGAGCTCGTTGTCGTGGAAGGCGCTCAGCGCCTGTTTCCGGGCGCCCTAATCCAGCCACTGAAATAAGGACATACCATGCTGACGTTTTTTATCCGCCGTCCACGCTTTGCGATGGTGATTGCACTGGTCATCATGATGCTGGGAGGGATCGCCCTCAAACTGATCCCGGTTGAGCAGTATCCACAAATTACCCTCCCGGTTGTGAATGTCAGCGCCAGTTGGCCTGGTGCGAGTGCGGCTGATGTAGCGGAAGCCATTGCCACGCCGCTGGAGACACAACTGAACGGCGTAGACCATATGCTCTATATGGAGTCGACCAGTTCAGACGAGGGCTCCTGGAGTCTGAATATTACCTTTGCGGCAGGTACCGATCCGGATCTTGCGGCGATTGATGTGCAAAACCGGGTGGCGCAGGCTATCGCCCAGTTGCCGTCAGAGGCCCAGCAAAATGGTGTGCAGGTGCGTAAGCGCGCCACCAATCTGATGATGGGAGTCAGCCTTTACTCGCCTGACCAAAGTCATTCACTGCTGTTTATCAGTAATTATGCCAGTACGCAGGTGCGCGAAGCGCTGGCGCGTCTGCCTGGCGTTGGGCAAGTGCAGATGTTCGGGGCGCGTGAGTACAGCATGCGCATCTGGTTGCATCCGGACAAAATGGATGCCCTGAACATCACGTCTGACGATATTGCTCAGTCCCTGCGCGAGCAGAATGTGCAGGGGGCTGCCGGTCAGGTTGGGATGCCTCCCGTCTTCAACGGACAGCAGCAGACCCTGACCATTAATGGGCTGGGGCGACTCACTCAGGCCGATGAGTTTGCCAATGTCATTATTCGTGCCGGAGATCAGGGACAACTGGTGCGTTTAGGCGATGTCGCCACGATTGAACTTGGTTCCCGCAGCTATACCTCTGGCGCACAGCTTAATGGTATCGATTCTGCTTATCTGGGGATCTATCCCACGCCGTCGGCGAACGCCCTGCGCGTCGCGGCAGAGGTGCGAACGGAGCTGGCGCGATTAGCGAAGCAGTTTCCGGATGGGCTCACCTATGACGTCAAATTTGATACCACACGTTTTGTGGCGGCAACCATTAAAGAGATTGGCGTCTCGCTGGCGTTGACCCTGCTGGCGGTGGTGGCGATTGTATCGCTATTTCTGCAAAGCTGGCGGGCGACTCTGATTGTCGCCGCCGCGATTCCGGTCTCGCTGATTGGCACTTTTGGCGTGCTGTATGCCCTGGGCTATTCGGCGAACACACTGAGCCTGTTTGCCATTATTCTGGCGCTGACCATGGTTGTGGACGACGCGATAGTAGTTGTCGAAAACGTGGAATCACTGATGGCAGAAGGGATGGAGCGTCGTGCCGCCACCGCGCAGGCATTGCATCAAATCGCTGGCCCGGTGATAGCCACCACCCTTGTGCTGTTGGCGGTCTTTGTTCCCGTGGCGATGCTACCGGGGATTGTCGGGGAACTCTATCGTCAGTTTGCGGTGACGCTCTCCACGGCGGTGGCGTTATCCAGTCTGGTGGCGCTAACCCTGACGCCAGCATTGTGTGCAATGCTTCTGCGCCCACGCCCGGCGCGTCCGGCAGCGATTTATCGCTATTTTAATGTCGGACTGGATGCTGTTCGGGGTGGCTATGTGAGCGTCGTCGATGCCATGAATCGCCGCCCGTGGTACGCGCTATTGGCGACATCGGTAGCCGCTGCGTTGATTGCCGTTGCACTGTTGGCTATGCCAAAAAGCTTCCTGCCGCAGGAAGATCAGGGCTACTTTTTTGCCAGCGTACAGTTACCTGAAGCGGCTTCGCTTGAACGCACGGAGCGTGTGATGGCCCACGCCCGGGAGATTATTGCAGCGAATCCGGCGGTTGCAGATGTGGTACAGGTTTCCGGGTTTAACATTCTTAATGGTACAGCCGGTTCTAATGGCGGATTTATCTCCGTCATGCTCAAAGACTGGGGACAACGTCCCGCGCTGTCCAGCGTCATGCAGTCTTTGCAACACCAGCTTATGGCGTTACCCGAAGCGACAATGATGACCTTTGCGCCGCCAGCCTTACCTGGGCTGGGCAATGCAGCCGGTTTCGACTTACGCATTCTGGCGCAGGCGGGACAGTCTTCGCCAGAACTTGAAAGTGTGACAAAACAGATTTTGCAGAAAGCGAATCAACACCCGCAGCTTCGCCATGTGTTTACCACCTGGAGTAGTACGGTGCCGCAATTGACCTTAACTGTCGATCGTGAGCGAGCGGCCAGTCTGGATGTGCCGGTCTCCCGTATTTTCAGCAGTCTGCAAACCGCGTTCAGCGGCACGCGCGCCGGAGATTTCAGCGTGAATAACCGTGTCTATCATGTCGTGATGCAAAACGACATGCCGTGGCGCGAACGGGCCGATCAGATTCGCGATCAGTTCGTTCGTAGCAACAGTGGCGAGCGCGTGCGCCTGAGTCATCTGGTCACCGTTACGCCCACCGTGGGCGCCCCCTTCCTGCAACAGTATAACCAGTTCCCGTCTGTCTCTGTGAGCGGCTCCGCCGCACCTGGCGTCAGCAGTAGTACGGCGATGGCAGTGATGGAGCAAATTCTCGCAGAGAATCTGCCCACAGGTTATGACTATGCCTGGAGTGGGATCTCCTTGCAGGAGCAACAGTCAGGCAACCAGGCCGTGTGGATCCTGATCGCCGCTGTGGTAATGGCCTGGTTGTTTCTGGTCGCCCAGTATGAAAGCTGGACGCTTCCGGCGAGCGTGATGTTGTCGGTACTGTTTGCGATCGGCGGGGCGTTGATAACACTGTGGCTACTGGGGCTGGCAAACGATGTGTATGTGCAAATCGGTCTGGTCTTGCTCATCGCGCTGGCCGCCAAGAATGCCATATTGATCGTTGAGTTCGCCCGCGTGCGCCGTGAAAGCGGGTTATCCATCCCTGAGGCGGCGAAAGAAGGCGCAGCGCGCCGTTTCCGTGCGGTCATGATGACTGCCGTTTCCTTTATCATTGGCGTTCTGCCATTGATGCTGGCAACCGGTGCCGGGGCACAGAGTCGTCGCATTATCGGGACCACGGTATTCAGTGGAATGGTCATGGCGACGGTCGTAGGGCTCCTCTTTATTCCTGCGTTATATGTGCTATTTCAGCGACTGCGTGAATGGGGACATTCATTGAGCCGATAAAGAGATTTCTGGTTCTGTGAGCGGCAACACAAAACGCTGCCAGTAATGACTTTGGCAAGAGAAACGAAAAGCAAACGTTCTCTTGTCTAAAATTACGCACTATAAAAAAGGAAAATGTTAGTGTTAATGTGTTGTTGTAAATGATAACTGTTTGTGTGCTTATATTTAATTAATGATAAACTCGATGTTTCTTTATAAACAAATAAGGCAAAAAAACGTGATGTATAACGTTTTTTAACCCAACTTATGTGCTGGATATAATTATATTTGATAAATTACTTATTAAATTTAATGAACAAATTGGCCATTAACTACGCGATAATTGCTTGAAATATCGTCATTCCTCATTTTTAGATGTGAGGGAAAAATAACGTGTGTTATCGCCATAAAATATAGTTATCCCCCCCTCTTTTTTTGACAAAAATCAGACTAAAGTGACATGCTATTTGTGTAAGCGATTGAATATAAATGATTTATTTATTTACAAATAACCACTTGAAATATAGGTGAAGACAATTTGTGAGTGGTCGCACATATCCTGCTTCATGTAATTTGTTACACTTCACGCCGTCAACAAAGTTATTAACGCAGGTCGATATGAATACGTTTGCTCTCCCAAAAACACAGCAGTTGGTGGTCTTTCAGGAAGTAATCAGAAGCGGTTCTATCGGTTCTGCAGCAAAAGAGTTAGGGTTAACTCAGCCAGCTGTCAGTAAAATCATTAACGATATTGAAGCTTATTTCGGCGTTGAGTTAGTGGTTCGCAAAAATACCGGCGTTACCTTAACCCATGCCGGACAGGTTTTACTCTCCTGGTCCGAATCCATCACCCGTGAGATGAAAAACATGGTGAATGAGATGAACAGCATGACCGACAACACGGTGGTTGATATCTCATTCGGGTTTCCTTCGCTGATTGGCTTTACCTTTATGTCCGATATGATCCAGAAGTTCAAAGAGGTCTACCCAAAATCACAGGTCTCCATGTATGAGGCGCAACTCTCCTCATTCCTGCCGGCGATCCGCGACGGGCGACTGGACTTCGCGATTGGTACGCTCAGCGATGAAATGAAATTGCAGGATCTGCACGTCGAGTCGCTCTTTGAGTCGGAGTTCGTGCTGGTGGCGAATAAGTCCCGAACATGCACCGGCACCACCACACTGGAATCGTTGCAGAACGAACAGTGGGTGTTGCCACAAACGAATATGGGCTACTACAGCGAACTCCTCACCACCCTGCAAAGAAATGGCATCAGCATTGAAAACATCGTTAAAACCGACTCTGTTGTGACCATTTACAATCTTGTTCTCAATGCTAATTTTTTGACCGTCATCCCGTGCGATATGGCCGCACCTTTTGGTTCGAACCAGTTTATTACTCTCCCTGTGGAAGAATCGTTACCCATTGCACGCTATGCCGCAATATGGTCAAAAAACTATCGTATTAAAAAAGCCGCATCGGTTTTGGTTGAATTAGCCAAAGAATATTCATCTTATAAAGGTTGCAGACGAAAGCAATTAATTGAAATTAACTAACCGATTAAATTTAATTTAATCCTCAATTCATACCATCGTTCTTAATATCAGACGTTGGTTACGGCTATCTATTACTTTACTATCAGGTAAGAGGTTACAATGCACATTACTTACGATCTCCCGGTTGCCATTGAAGATATCCTCGAAGCAAAAAAACGACTGGCGGGGAAAATATATAAAACAGGCATGCCGCGCTCAAACTATTTTAGTGAGCGTTGCAAAGGGGAAATATTCCTTAAGTTTGAAAACATGCAGCGTACCGGCTCATTTAAAATTCGTGGCGCATTTAACAAACTCAGTTCATTGACGGATGCGGAAAAACGCAAAGGCGTTGTCGCTTGTTCAGCGGGTAACCACGCTCAAGGGGTTTCCCTCTCCTGTGCGATGCTGGGCATTGATGGCAAAGTGGTAATGCCGAAGGGCGCGCCGAAATCGAAAGTGGCCGCTACCTGCGACTACTCGGCGGAAGTGGTGCTGCACGGCGATAACTTCAACGACACCATCGCCAAGGTCAGTGAGATTGTCGAAATGGAAGGGCGTATTTTTATCCCACCCTATGACGATCCGAAAGTCATTGCCGGCCAGGGTACTATCGGTCTGGAAATTATGGAAGACCTGTATGACGTCGATAACGTGATTGTTCCTATCGGCGGCGGCGGTTTAATCGCCGGTATTGCTATTGCCATTAAATCTATTAACCCGACCATTAAAGTGATTGGCGTGCAGTCTGAAAACGTACACGGCATGGCGGCGTCTTATCAGGCTGGAGAAATAACCACGCACCGAACGACCGGCACCCTGGCGGATGGTTGTGATGTTTCCCGCCCGGGTACATTAACTTACGAAATTGTGCGTGAATTAGTGGATGACATTGTCCTGGTCAGCGAAGACGAAATTCGTAACAGCATGATTGCTTTAATTCAACGCAACAAAGTGGTGACAGAAGGTGCAGGTGCACTGGCATGTGCTGCTTTATTAAGCGGGAAATTAGATGCCTATATCCAGAACAGGAAAACGGTCAGCATTATTTCTGGCGGCAATATCGATCTTTCTCGTGTATCGCAAATTACGGGTTTAGCAGACGCATAAACCCGGCTATTAATCTCTTCGTTGAGGATAGGATATGAGTACTACTGACAGCATTGTATCCAGCCAGACAAAACAGTCGTCCTGGCGTAAATCAGACACCACCTGGACACTGGGTTTATTTGGTACTGCCATCGGCGCCGGGGTGTTGTTCTTCCCCATCCGCGCAGGATTTGGCGGCTTAATCCCCATTCTTTTGATGTTGGTACTGGCGTACCCCATCGCGTTTTATTGCCACCGTGCGCTGGCGCGTCTGTGTCTGTCCGGGTCAAACCCGTCCGGCAACATCACGGAAACGGTTGAAGAGCACTTTGGTAAGACGGGCGGCGTGGTCATCACGTTCCTCTATTTCTTCGCGATTTGTCCGCTGCTGTGGATTTATGGCGTCACCATTACCAACACGTTCATGACGTTCTGGGAAAACCAGTTACAGATGCCGGCACTGAACCGTGGTTTTGTGGCACTGTTCCTGCTGCTGCTGATGGCGTTCGTTATCTGGTTTGGTAAGGATCTGATGGTTAAAGTGATGAGCTACCTGGTATGGCCGTTCATTGCCAGCCTGGTGCTGATCTCGCTGTCGCTGATCCCTTACTGGAACTCTGCGGTGATCGATCAGGTTGATATCAGTAATATCGCCTTAACCGGTCACGATGGCATTCTGGTCACCGTGTGGCTGGGGATTTCCATCATGGTGTTCTCGTTCAACTTCTCACCGATCGTTTCGTCTTTCGTGGTCTCTAAGCGTGAAGAATACGAGAAAGATTTTGGTCGTGAATACACCGAGCAGAAATGTTCTCAGATCATCTCTCGCGCCAGCATGCTGATGGTCGCTGTGGTCATGTTCTTCGCCTTTAGCTGCCTGTTCACGCTCTCTCCGGCAAACATGGCTGATGCGAAAGCACAGAACATTCCGGTACTGTCTTATCTGGCAAACCACTTCGCTTCCCTGTCCGGAACGAAGTCGACTTTCGCCACCGTGCTGGAATATGGTGCCTCGATTATTGCGCTGGTTGCCATCTTCAAATCCTTCTTCGGTCACTACCTGGGAACGCTGGAAGGGCTGAATGGTCTGGTGCTGAAGTTCGGTTACAAAGGCGATAAAACGAAGGTTTCCTCCGGCAAACTTAACACCATCAGCATGATCTTCATCATGGGGTCCACCTGGGTTGTGGCTTACGCCAACCCGAACATTCTGGACCTGATTGAAGCGATGGGCGCGCCAATTATTGCTTCACTGCTGTGCCTGCTGCCGATGTATGCCATCCGTAAGGCGCCGTCACTGGCGAAATACCGTGGTCGTCTGGATAACGTGTTTGTCACCGTCATCGGTCTGCTGACCATTCTGAACATCGTGTACAAACTGTTTTAATCCTTAAGCTCAGGATGAGCGGAGTAGTGAAATGAATGAGTTTCCGATAGTTCTGGTTATTAATTGTGGATCGTCTTCAATTAAGTTTTCAGTACTCGATGCAAATAACTGCGACGTATTAATGGCAGGTATTGCGGATGGTATTAACTCGGAAAATGCGTTCTTATCTGTAAATGGAGGTGAGCCAGTCACGCTGGCTCACCACAGCTACGAAGGCGCATTAAAGGCGATTGCGTTTGAACTGGAAAAACGTAATTTAAATGACAGCGTGGCCTTAATTGGCCACCGTATTGCTCACGGTGGAAATATCTTTACCGAGTCAGCGATTATTACTGATGAGGTTATTGACAATATTCGCCGTGTTTCACCCCTGGCGCCGTTACATAATTACGCCAATCTGAGCGGAATTGAATCCGCACAGCATCTGTTCCCCGGCGTCACCCAGGTGGCGGTGTTTGATACCAGCTTCCATCAGACCATGGCGCCAGAAGCGTATCTGTATGGCCTGCCGTGGAAGTATTTCGAAGAGCTGGGCGTGCGGCGCTACGGCTTTCACGGAACGTCACACCGCTATGTTTCTCAACGCGCGCATGAACTGCTTGCGCTGTCCGAACAGGACTCCGGCCTGGTGATCGCCCACCTCGGCAACGGCGCGTCAATTTGTGCCGTCCGTAATGGTCACAGCGTCGACACCTCAATGGGGATGACGCCGCTGGAAGGGTTGATGATGGGTACGCGTAGCGGCGACGTGGACTTCGGCGCGATGGCGTGGGTCGCCAGCGAAACCCACCAGACGCTGAGCGATCTTGAGCGGGTAGTGAATAAAGAGTCCGGTCTGCTTGGGATTTCTGGCCTGTCGTCCGACTTAAGGGTGCTGGAAAAAGCCTGGCATGAAGGACACGAGCGCGCGCAGCTGGCGATTAAAACCTTTGTTCACCGCATTGCCCGTCATATTGCCGGACATGCCGCTTCGTTACACCGTCTGGACGGCATTATTTTCACCGGCGGTATTGGTGAAAACTCGGTATTAATTCGTCGTCTGGTGGTTGAGCATCTGGCGGTATTGGGGGTGAATATCGACAGCGACCGAAATAATCTGTCGAATTCTCATGGCGAGCGTATTATTTCCCCCCATGATGCCCGGGTTATTTGCGCCGTGATCCCGACGAACGAAGAAAAAATGATTGCGCTCGATGCGATTCAATTAGGTCGCATTAACGCAGCCGTGGAATACGCCTAATTTATTTGTTGTTCTGTAGAGAGATTATTTTTCATGAAGGTAGATATCGATACCAGCGATATGCTGTATGCCGAAGCATGGCTTGGCTTTAAAGGTACGGACTGGAAAGAAGAAATTAATGTCCGTGATTTTATTCAGCACAACTATACGCCTTATGAAGGGGATGAGTCCTTCCTTGCGGATGCAACGCCAGCAACTACGGCATTGTGGGAAAAGGTGATGGCGGGCATTCGTATCGAAAACGCGACCCATGCGCCGGTCGATTTCGATACCAATATTGCGACCACCATTACTGCGCACGATGCGGGTTACATCGAGCAGGAACTGGAGAAGATCGTCGGTCTGCAAACAGATAAACCGCTGAAGCGTGCGCTGCATCCGTTTGGCGGCGTCAACATGATTAAGAGCTCGTTCGATGCTTATGGTCGTGAGATGGATCCGAACTTCGAGTATCTGTTCACTGAACTGCGTAAAACCCACAACCAGGGTGTTTTTGACGCCTATTCTCCGGACATGTTGCGCTGCCGTAAATCCGGTGTGCTGACCGGTTTGCCGGACGGCTATGGTCGTGGGCGCATTATCGGCGATTATCGCCGCGTAGCGCTGTACGGCATCCGCTATCTGGTGCGTGAGCGTGAGCTGCAGTTCGCCGATCTCCAGTCAAATCTGGAGTGGGGACAGAGTCTGGAAGCCACAATTCGCCTGCGTGAAGAGCTGGCGGAGCACCGTCGTGCGCTGCTGCAAATGCAGGATATGGCGGCGAAATATGGCTGCGATATCTCTCGCCCGGCGCGTAACGCGCAGGAAGCGGTACAGTGGGTCTACTTTGCCTATCTGGCGGCGGTGAAATCGCAAAACGGCGGCGCGATGTCGTTGGGCCGCACCGCATCGTTCCTCGATATCTATATTGAGCGCGACTTCAACGCCGGGATCCTGACGGAACAACAGGCGCAGGAGTTGATCGACCACTTCATCATGAAGATCCGGATGGTGCGCTTCCTGCGTACGCCGGAGTTTGACACGCTGTTCTCCGGTGACCCAATCTGGGCGACCGAAGTGATCGGCGGGATGGGGCTGGATGGTCGCACGCTAGTGACTAAAAACTCCTTCCGTTACCTGCATACGCTGCACACGATGGGGCCGGCACCGGAGCCAAACCTCACCGTGCTGTGGTCAGAAGCGTTGCCCATCGCGTTTAAAAAGTATGCTGCGCAGGTCTCTATTGTCACCTCGTCGCTGCAATATGAAAACGACGATCTGATGCGTACTGACTTCAACAGTGACGACTATGCGATCGCCTGTTGCGTGAGCCCGATGGTGATCGGTAAGCAGATGCAGTTCTTCGGTGCGCGCGCCAACCTCGCCAAAACGCTGCTGTACGCAATCAACGGCGGGGTTGATGAGAAGCTGAAAATCCAGGTAGGGCCGAAAACTGCGCCGCTGCTGGACGACGTGCTGGACTACGACACCGTGATGGACAGTCTGGACCACTTTATGGACTGGCTGGCAGTGCAGTACATCAGCGCGCTGAACATCATCCACTACATGCACGACAAGTACAGCTATGAAGCCTCGCTGATGGCGCTGCACGATCGCGACGTTTATCGCACGATGGCGTGTGGGATTGCCGGGCTGTCGGTGGCGGCAGATTCGCTCTCTGCAATCAAGTACGCAACGGTGAAACCGGTTCGTGACCATAACGGGCTGGCGGTCGATTTCGTGATTGAAGGGGAATATCCGCAATACGGCAATAACGACGAGCGTGTGGACAGCATTGCCTGCGATCTGGTTGAACGCTTTATGAAGAAAATTAAAGTGTTGCCGACCTACCGGAACGCGGTACCGACGCAGTCGATTCTGACTATCACCTCCAACGTGGTGTACGGACAGAAAACCGGGAATACCCCGGATGGACGTCGCGCCGGAACGCCATTTGCGCCGGGCGCTAACCCGATGCACGGGCGTGACCGCAAAGGTGCTGTTGCCTCGCTGACCTCTGTAGCGAAACTACCGTTCACCTACGCGAAGGACGGGATTTCGTACACCTTCTCGATTGTGCCTGCGGCACTTGGGAAAGAGGATCCGGTGCGGAAAACCAACCTGGTCGGGCTGCTGGATGGTTACTTCCACCATGAAGCGCACGTGGAAGGCGGTCAGCACCTGAACGTTAACGTAATGAACAAGGAGATGTTACTGGATGCCATTGAACATCCGGAAAACTATCCGAACCTGACGATCCGCGTCTCCGGCTACGCTGTGCGCTTCAATGCGCTCACTCGTGAGCAGCAGCAGGACGTCATTTCGCGTACTTTCACCCAGGCGATGTAACGTTATCGGGGCGGTCTGCGGATCGCCCCGATTCACTATGCGTATGAAAACCTGGTCTCCACTGAACGAGTCCGAGGGTGTAGAAATGATTAGCGCATTCGATATTTTCAAACCTGGCATTGGTCCTTCCAGCTCCCATACCGTAGGGCCGATGAATGCAGGAAAACGGTTTATCGATCAACTGGTCAGCAGTGGAAGCTTATCGCGCACGACGCGCATGTCGGTTGATCTGTATGGTTCACTGTCGCTGACCGGAAAAGGCCACGCGACCGATACCGCCATTATGATGGGGCTGGCCGGAAACACTCCGCAAAGCGTCAACATTGACGCCATCCCCGCGTTTATTGACGAGGTGACCCGTACTGGCCGCTTGCCGGTCGCTGAGGGGGCACATGTCGTCGATTTCCCGGTTACCGACAGCATTGTTTTTCATGGTGAAACGCTGCCACGGCACGAGAACGGTATGCGGATCACCGCCTGGGAAAACCAGGAGACGTTGCTGAGTAAAACCTACTACTCGATTGGCGGCGGGTTTATCGTGGAGGAAGAGCGCTTTGGTCAGGCGCACGACGTAGAAGCGCCGGTCCCTTATGATTTTCATTCCGCCAGCGAGCTGCTGAAACTGTGCGAGCGCAATGGCCTTTCGGTCTCCGGACTGATGATGCAAAACGAACTGGCGCTGCGCAGCAAGGCGGACATTGATGCCGGATTTGCTCATATCTGGGAAGTGATGCACGCGGGCATAGAACGCGGGATGAATACCGAAGGCGTCTTACCTGGCCCGCTGAATGTACCGCGCCGCGCAGTGGCGTTACGCCGTCTGCTGGTCTCCAGTGACAGTCTCTCCAGTGACCCGATGAATGTCATCGACTGGATTAACATGTTCGCGCTTGCGGTTAGTGAGGAGAATGCGGCGGGCGGGCGCGTGGTCACTGCGCCCACCAACGGGGCATGCGGCATTATTCCAGCCGTTTTGGCCTATTACGATAAATTCCGTCGTCCGCTGAATGCCAACTCTATCGCCCGCTATCTGCTGGCGGCCGGAGCTATTGGGGCGCTGTACAAAATGAATGCGTCGATTTCCGGGGCGGAAGTCGGCTGTCAGGGGGAGATCGGCGTGGCCAGTTCAATGGCGGCGGCGGGGTTGACCGAACTGCTGGGCGGTAGCCCGGCGCAGGTTTGCATCGCGGCGGAAATTGCCATGGAGCACAACCTCGGCTTAACCTGCGACCCGGTCGCCGGGCAGGTGCAGATCCCGTGTATTGAGCGCAATGCGATCAACGCAGTCAAGGCGGTCAACGCCGCACGTATGGCGCTGCGTCGCACTTCCGAGCCGCGCGTCTCGCTGGATAAGGTTATCGAGACCATGTACGAGACGGGTAAGGACATGAATGATAAGTACCGCGAAACATCACGCGGGGGTTTAGCGATCAAAGTGGTGTGCAGTTAGCGAACGCCAGAAAGCTTGCCGGATGACGGCTGTCGCCTTATCCGGCCTACACGTTCACCGTTTGTAGGCCCGATAAGCTTGCGCCATCGGGCATTTCATCCATTGTCAGCCAGCTAAAAGCACACTTAGGTGTGCTTTTTTGTTGTGATATCCATCAAATTTAGAAATTAATAACATTAATATTTATTTTTATAGAAAATATTTCTTAACTTACAGAAAATATCAGGGTTATTTTGTGACGTTTTTCTCTGCGCCTGAGCGTATGCTTTTTTCCATTCTAATAACTCGCCTGCATACCCCGTACCGCGTATCGCCTTGATGCGGCACGACAAAAAATAAAAATATACCCTACATAATGAGCGAGAATTTTATGGAAACGGCAACGAACAGTAGCGTCATTCTCGACGCCAGCGCCCCGGCGCGCCGGGCTGGAATGACAGAGAGTGAGTGGCGGGAAGCGATTAAATTCGACAGCACCGACACCGGTTGGGTCATTATGAGTATCGGGATGGCGATTGGCGCGGGGATTGTTTTTCTCCCGGTCCAGGTCGGTTTGATGGGGCTGTGGGTCTTTTTGCTCTCGTCGGTTATCGGTTATCCCGCTATGTATCTGTTTCAGCGTCTGTTTATTAATACGCTGGCGGAGTCCCCGGAATGTAAAGATTATCCCAGCGTCATCAGCGGGTATCTGGGGAAAAACTGGGGCATTCTGTTAGGCGCGCTGTACTTTGTGATGCTGGTTATCTGGATGTTCGTTTATTCCACCGCTATCACCAACGACAGCGCTTCCTATTTGCATACTTTTGGTGTGACAGAGGGACTGCTATCCGATAACCCGTTCTATGGTCTGGTGCTGATCTGCATTCTCGTGGCTATCTCTTCACGCGGTGAGAAACTGTTGTTCAAAATCTCCACCGGTATGGTGCTGACCAAACTGCTGGTCGTGGCGGCGCTGGGGGTGTCGATGGTTGGCATGTGGCATTTGTACAATATTGGCGCGTTGCCGCCGATGGCGCTGCTGGTGAAGAACGCGATTATCACGCTGCCATTTACCCTGACCTCGATCCTGTTTATCCAGACCCTGAGCCCGATGGTGATCTCCTACCGATCCCGTGAGAAATCCGTCGAGGTGGCGCGTCATAAAGCGCTACGCGCCATGAATATTGCCTTCGGCATTTTATTTGTCACCGTGTTCTTCTATGCCGTCTCCTTTACGCTGGCAATGGGACACGACGAAGCGGTTAAAGCCTATGAGCAGAATATCTCCGCTCTGGCAATTGCCGCACAGTTCATCAGCGGTGCGGGTGCCGGTTGGGTGAAAGTCGTGAGTGTCATCCTGAACATTTTCGCCGTGATGACCGCGTTCTTTGGCGTCTATTTAGGCTTTCGCGAAGCCACGCAGGGGATTGCGATGAACATTCTGCGTCGCAAACTGCCGGCTGAGAAGATCAATGAAACGCTGGTGCAGCGCGGCATCATGCTGTTTGCCATTTTACTGGCCTGGAGCGCGATCGTGCTCAACGCGCCGGTTCTGAGCTTTACGTCAATTTGTAGTCCCATTTTCGGTATGGTGGGATGTTTGATCCCCGCCTGGCTGGTCTACAAAGTCCCTGCACTGCACAAATACAAAGGGGCGTCGCTGTATCTGATTATCGTCACCGGTTTGCTGCTGTGCGTATCTCCGTTCCTGGCTTTTTCCTGATTTATCCTGAAGGTTGTTGTTATGTCTGAGACGATAAAAAATCCGTTGTGGCAGCGTTTCATCCGCGCAGTAGAGGAAGAGGTGAAACCTGCGCTGGGCTGTACGGAACCGGTTTCTCTGGCGCTGGCGGCCGCGGTAGCGGCCTCTGAACTGCATGGCGCGGTGGAGCGAATCGATGCCTGGGTCTCGCCCAATCTGATGAAAAACGGACTGGGGGTGACGGTGCCGGGAACCGGTATGGTTGGGCTGCCCATCGCCGCCGCGCTGGGGGCGATTGGCGGAAATGCGAATGCCGGACTGGAGGTGCTGAAAGATGCCTCTGCGCAGGCCATTGCCGATGCGAAAGCGATGCTGAAAGCGGGCAAGGTGTCGGTGATGTTGCAGCAACCCTGTGATGACATTCTGTTTTCTCGCGCGAAGGTCTATAGCCATGACGGCTGGGCGTGCGTCACCATTGTTGGCGGTCATACTCACATTGTGCGGATCGAAACCCATACCGGCGTGAAGTTTACTCAGCAGGCGAATGCGGACGATGAGGCGCAGGAATCGCCGCTGGCGGTGCTTTCTGAGACCTCGCTGGAAGAGATTCTGGCGTTTGTGAATACCGTACCGTTCGACGCTATTCGTTTTATTCTCGACGCCGCCCGACTCAACGGCGCGCTGTCACAGGAAGGGTTACGGGGAAACTGGGGACTGCACATTGGTGCAACGCTGGAAAAGCAGTGTGCACGCGGTCTGCTGGCAAACGATCTTTCGACGGCGATCCTTATCCGGACCAGCGCGGCGTCGGATGCGCGTATGGGCGGCGCGACGCTGCCCGCCATGAGTAACTCCGGCTCCGGCAATCAGGGGATCACCGCCACGGTGCCGGTGATGGTGGTGGCTGAGCACTTTGGCGCAGACGAAGAGAAGCTGGCGCGTGCGCTGATGCTTTCCCATCTGAGCGCGATCTATATACATCATCAGCTTCCGCGTCTGTCCGCGCTGTGCGCGGCAACGACCGCCGCGATGGGGGCTGCTGCAGGGATGGCCTGGTTGGTGGACGAAGGGCGCTACAGTACGATTTCGATGGCGATCAGCAGCATGATTGGCGACGTGAGCGGAATGATTTGCGATGGGGCATCCAACAGTTGCGCGATGAAGGTCTCCACCAGTGCTTCTGCGGCGTGGAAGGCGGTGCTGATGGCGCTGGACGATACGGCGGTCACGGGTAACGAAGGGATTGTGGCGCACAACGTGGAACAATCTATTGCCAACCTGTGCGCGTTGGCGTGTCATTCAATGCAGCAAACGGACAAGCAGATTATTGAGATCATGGCCCGTAAAGCACACTGAACGGGGGATTTACCTTATTCCGGGAAATGCAGTTAGCCTGATGGCGCTGCGCTTATCAGGCCTACGGTTATGCATATTCTGTAGGCCGGATAAGGTGCTGGCGCCGCCATCCGGCAGGATCAGGCGACTTCATCCTCTTCTGCCAACCGAACTTCGGCATCGGACACAATCGCTTCCAGCTCCGTCAACATCTCTTCGTAGCCAAAAGCACGAGGTGCGGGGGCTGTTTGCGCAACATCTGATTTGACTGTCGGGGCCTGTTTTTTTGCTTTCTTACTCATATGCCACTCCGGTTACCGATTACACCGGCAAATCTATCAGCAAAGCGCGTAACGGCGTATCGGCAACGAGCGTTATGTTAGCTTCATCACGAATAAAAGCCCCGTCGCCGCAGGTCAGCGCTTCACGCGCTTCATCGTGGGTGACGGCGTGAAAGGTGCCGTGAATGGACTGCAAATAAGCGCGCGGGCCGTGAAGCTGAAAACTCAACGATTCGCCCTGATTCAGCTCAATATGGTGTACCCACGCCTGCTGGCGCAACTGTAGACTGCCGTTCTCACCATCGGGTGAGGCGATCAGTTGCTGTTTAGCCTTCGTCAGTTTTGTCTTCTGCACCAGAGCATTCTCGCGCTCTGGACAGGCGTCGAGCCACAACTGCATACGCGTAAGCGGTTTGTCTTTGCTGATATTATGTTCGCTGTAGCTGATACCCGGCTGCGCCGCGAGTAGCAACACTTCACCCGCCTGGGCCTGCACATGGTTGCCTTCACTGTCACGATACTCTGCAACGCCTTCGAGAATCAGATTAAGCACGTCCACCTTTGGCCAGGTGCGCGGCTGGAAGGACGCGCCGGGCGCCAGGACTTCCTGATTGAGCACACGCAGCGACGCGTAGCCCAGCAGTTTCGGGTCGAAATAGTGTCCAAAGGAGAAGGTATAACGGGCCTGCAGCCAGCCGTAGTCTGCTTGTCCGCATTGTTTGGCTGTTCGGGTAGTAATCATAGTTCTTGACCTCTCTTTACTTCCTTTTATGTTAAGGGGCTGGACGCTGCATTGTTAGCCAGATATTCTGCCCGGTATGTTCAAATTTCCTGAATGAGAACGATATGGCCAAAGAAAGGGCGTTAACGCTTGAGGCATTACGCGTCATGGACGCGATAGACCGTCGTGGTAGTTTTGCTGCCGCGGCGGATGAACTGGGGCGCGTGCCGTCTGCGCTTAGTTACACCATGCAGAAGCTGGAAGAAGAGCTGGATGTGGTGTTGTTTGACCGCTCCGGACATCGAACAAAATTCACAAACGTTGGGCGCATGCTGCTGGAAAGAGGGCGTGTGCTGCTGGAGGCGGCAGATAAGCTCACCACGGACGCTGAGGCGCTGGCGCGAGGGTGGGAGACGCATCTGACCATTGTGACCGAGGCGCTGGTGCCGACCCCGGCCTTTTTCCCGCTGATCGACAAACTGGCTGTTAAAGCCAATACGCAGCTTTCGGTGATTACCGAGGTGCTGGCGGGGGCGTGGGAGCGCCTGGAACAGGGCCGGGCAGATATTGTGGTGGCCCCGGACATGCACTTTCGTTCGTCGTCAGAAATTAACTCCCGCAAGCTGTATACCCTGATGAACGTCTATGTTGCCGCGCCGGATCACCCGATTCATCAGGAGCCGGAACCCCTGTCGGAAGTGACGCGGGTGAAGTATCGCGGCGTTGCGGTCGCGGATACCGCACGTGAACGTCCGGTATTAACCGTGCAACTGCTGGATAAACAAGCGCGCCTCACCGTCAGCACCATCGAAGATAAGCGTCAGGCGTTACTGGCAGGATTAGGGGTGGCGACGATGCCGTATCCGCTGGTGGAACAGGATATTGCAGAAGGACGGTTGCGCGTGGTCAGTCCGGAATCGACCAGCGAGATTGACATCATTATGGCCTGGCGGCGAGACAGTATGGGTGAAGCCAAAGCCTGGTGCCTGCGTGAAATTCCAAAACTGTTTGCCAGGAAATAAATGGATTTTATACCTTAAATAATTCGAATCCCCAGGAGCATACTCTGGTAAGTGACTGGGATATTAAATCTGTCAGGCAGGAACAGATTTAAACGTCGCGGAGCGGCGGCCCGTAGGGGCGAGTCTCAAGGATGAGACGAGTAATTAAGCAGTCAACGCACCTGCAACGTGAAGTATGACGGGTATATATCGCGGATATGCATTTTCGGGGCAAGGATATTGCCCCGGAACAGATTAATTAATTTCGTTTTGCTTCGGATCGGTACCGAAACGGTTGTTGCCGGCTGTCCCGTTCTGACACAGGAATACAATGATAACAATGGTCCCGATAACCGGAATCAGGCTCAGCAGAAGCCACCAACCGGAACGATCGGTATCATGCAAACGACGAATCGCCACCGCAATGCTTGGCAGAAGAACACCCAGGCTGTAAATTATCGAGATATACGGAGTTTCCATACCGATAACCGCTTGAATTACATTCAGAATAGCCGTGACGATTATGTTGATCAGTACGAACATCCAGTACTCTTTTCTACGCGCACGACCCGCGAATCCGGTGTAATTCTTTAATACAGCCAAATACCAATTCATATAATGTCCTTATTAATTAAAAATCATTGCGGAATATAGCACGGTCATTCAGGAAGATCATTTTTATTCTAATAAGCCAGGACGAATTCACACGAAATATATTCACAGGTAATAGTTTAAATTGATATGTATTCACAATAAATTAATTACCCAATGCTAAGCGAACAACGCAGTATGGCTAATAAATTGAAAAGGCAGCGCTTTGCTCTGCCTTTTCGCATTCTTACTCCAGGTGTTTCGGATTTGGCCCGAAGCGGTTTTCACCTGGCGTGCCGTCCTGACAGTTGAAGATGAGGATCACCAACCACCCGATGACGGGAATCACTAACAGTAACAGCCACCAGGCCGTTCGATCGGTGTCGTGCAGACGTCGGAACTGAACGGCCCAACTGGGTAAAAAGACGAGGATCGCGTAAATCGTCGTCAGTACTCCTTCTCCTCCGGCGCGCTGCCAGCCAAACATCTTATCCAGGACGCCCAGAACGAACGTGAAGATAATGTTGACCAGCACAAACATCCAGAACTCTTTGCGACGGGCCCGACCGCCGAAACCAATGTAATTGCGTAAAACGTTTATATACCAGTCCATTTTCGCCTCAACCTTGTGACAATCACTTGTTTTAAAAGCAATCAGAATAAGAATAGATGCGAATGATTAGGTGGTAAATGTCTGAATAGTGAATTAATAAGGCACCGCGAAGGGTGCCTTGAGAGTGATGACAAACTTCATCCTGATACCGGACAAGCAGAGCGCTCCTCATTAAAAACCAGGAAAATCAATTCATTGATTTTCGGCTGATAATCACAAAGAAGGAAAAACCACGTTTTTTCCTTCTTTGTCAGCGGTCTAAGGCACTGTGAAGGGTGCCTGGATTCACTCCGCGAAACGGCTGTCACGCCCGTGCGGTTCGTCGAGATCCTGCCACGGGCCAATGGAGATAATGCCCGTCGGGTTAATGGTCCTATGACTGCGGAAATAGTGATTGCGAATATGATCAAAATTGACCGTTTCCGCGATGCCTGGCATCTGATAAATATCACGCAGGAAACCATACAGGTTGAGATAGTCGCTGATGCGATGCTTGTCGCATTTGAAATGCGTGACATACACCGGATCAAAGCGGATGAGCGTTGTCCATAAGCGAATATCAGCCTCTGTGAGTCGATTACCTGTCAGATAGCGATGCTGACCGAGGATCTGCTCCAGTCGCGCCAGCGCGGTAAAGACGTTTTCTACCGCGTCATCATAGGCTTGCTGACTGGTGGCGAAGCCCGCTTTATAGACCCCATTGTTAATGTTGTCATAAATCCAGCCGTTCAGTTCGTCGATCGTGTTGCGCAGTTCAGGGGGATAGTAGTCCCCGGCTTTTGCACCCTGCGCATCGAACGCCGTATTGAACATGCGAATGATTTCAGCAGATTCATTACTGACAATCGTATGGTTCTTTTTATCCCACAAGACTGGCACGGTGACGCGGCCGCTGTAATGGGGATCGGCGTGCAGGTAAAGCTGATACAGAAATTCGTGCTGATATAAGGTATCGCCTGTGGCCGCCGGGAAATCATCGTCAAAGGTCCAGCCGTTTTCCAGCATCAGTGGATTTACGACCGAGACGGAGATAAACGGCTCCAGTCCCTTAAGCTTACGCAGGATTAACGTACGGTGCGCCCACGGACAGGCGAGAGAAACATACAGGTGATAGCGGTCTTTTTCTGCCGCAAAACCGCCTTCGCCGGAAGGGCCCGGCGCGCCATCCGCCGTGAGCCAGTTGCGGAATGCCGATACCGAACGTTGAAATTTGCCCCCGGTGGATTTGGTGTCATACCAGGTGTCATGCCAGACGCCGTCGATCAGTTGTCCCATGATTTCTTTCCCTCAGATAGCAAAAACGAGGAGAAAATCCCCTCGTTCTTTTTCATTCATTATAGAGCGCTTACCACTTTTTGTTCAGTACACGGTCGATACTGAATGCGCCCGGACCGGTGATGCCCAGCAGCAGGAAGCCGCCAGCGATGGTCAGGTTTTTCATGAACATCAATGAGTTCACGCCTTCTGCAAAGTTGCTGTGGAAGATAAACGCGGTCAGCAGTGTAAAGCCTGCGGTAAACAGCGCGGTGGTACGGGTCAGGAAACCGAACAGAATCGCCAGACCGCCGCCGAACTCAAGCAAAATGGTCAGTGGCAGCAGGAATCCTGGAACGCCCATCGCTTCCATATATTGTTGGGTACCTGCGTAACCGGTGATTTTTCCCCAACCTGCGGTAATAAACAGGATTGGCATCAGAATACGCGCTACCAGTACACCAACATCTTCTAATTTTTTCATTCTTCTCTCCAGGAACTACACAGACTGCTGATTTTGTTTTTTGGGTGCAATTTCGCGGTGTTCCGCGTCATTGCTGTCGATGGAGAGAATCATAAGCGTGAAGAATGAGAATTGTTAGCAAGGAAAACTGTCAATATCTTTCAAAAATTTTGATTTTGCGGTGGCGCGATATTGAAGATTGGGTAAGTGAAGCGCTTCCAATACAGCTGCCGGATGGCGGCTGCGCCTTATCCGGCCTACATATTGAGCGTGAGAGTCGGATAAGCGAAGCGCCATCAGGCGAAGTAGGGAGAGGTCGAGTGCGTAGGCCTGATAAGAGAAGCGCCATCAGGCAACAGATGAGCGCAGCGTCTTTTTAACCAGTCGCCAGGCGCTCCAGACGCCGAACCCGCGCCTTGCCCAACGCACGAGCAGGTTAGGGTGGCGAATCGTCCAGATCGCCATCACGCTGCTGCCGACCAGCGCCCAGGAGCGCAAGCTCAGCAGCGTGTTCCAGCCACGATCGTAAGGGCCCGTGGCATCCAGCCAGTCACGACGACTGGCTGAAAGATCCAGCCGTTGCTGTTGGATCTCACGAAGCAGTTGGGCCTTACGTTGTGCGCGTTCGACTTTACCGCTCACGGCTCTCCTCCTCGAGCAATTGCCGGTCATTCGCCAGTTCATGGCGGGTATGGCGCAATAACGTGGAGCGCCGCGCTTTTCGCAGCGTCCATATCCCGCCAATCAGTGCCAGAGCCAGCAGAATGACCGTGGTGGCAATCATCGCATTGAGCCGATACTGCGGGTCGACGGCCCAGATAATTAACACCATCAGGCTCATCAAACCAAATGCAGCGAAGAGCATGGTGAGTCCCAGCATCAGCAGAAGCTGAAAAAGGTTCGCCTTTTCTTCTTCAAGTTCGACGACGGCCAGACGCAACCGCGTTTCCACCATCTCAACGAGAAGAGTGACAATCCGCTGCCCGATACCCAGAACGCTTTTCCCGGGCCCTTGTGCGTGATGAGGATCCGCCATCATTAACGACGCGTCAGCAGAACGCCCAGCACGACGCCAACTGCCGCGCCAATCCCGACGCCGGTCCATGGGTTTTCGCGCACATAGTCGTCAGCACGCGCAGCGGCTTCACGAGTCTGTTTGGCAATGGCATCACCCGTTTCACCGAGGCGATAGCGACTCTCTTTCAGCGCGCGCTCGGCTTTGCTGCGGATCTTACTCAACTCTTCTTTCGATTTATCACCAGAGGAGTTCAGCACCTCTTCCAGCGTATCGGCCAGGGATTTCAACTCAGCGCGCAGATGTTCCGATGTGTTTTCTTTCGACATAGTGTTCTCCAGGTGAGTAAGTGGTACTGATACTTAGTAGTCGCGAGCCTCGAGCTCTTTCAGTTCCGCTCGCGCTTCAGCCAGTTTACGCTCGCGTTTGGCAATTTTGTCCGCATCGCCTTTTTGCTTTGCTTCGGCGAGATCGCGCTGACGTTCGGCGATCTCTTCCTTCTGCTCAGCAATTTTTTCCTGATGATCGGCACGCAGCTTGCTGTCAGTACAGTGGGCCCTGACTTCGCTGAGCGCTTTTTTCAGCCCATTGATGCGATTCTGGTTATTGTGCTTCTCGGCGTAGCTGATTTCCCGTTGAATATCCTGCTCTTTTTCCTGGCAGAGCGTGTTAGCGTAGCTGCCGGCACTGAGAGCGAAAAGGGAGATAGCGAAAGCGATGCGGTATTTCATTCTTGAACCTTCCATTGTGACTCGTCCCCATGAATTCAGGAACGATGATCCAGTGATAAAGCGACAGGGTGACCCCATCGCCTCATTAATCATAGACATTAATCGCAGAAATCACCAAAGTGGGTGATATGATTCGGATTCCTGGAGATTACCCTACCCGATGTGGCGTATCGCGTAAACGTGACAACCACTGGACGGCCTGATTGTTATCATCCTGCTGGGCAATGATGTAGCCGTGCGGCAGTGTTTTGTCGAGCACCGCTTTGGCGGCGGCACTCTGGGCGCTGGAATCGAAAGTGATGAGCAGAGTGTCATTCTTTGGTGTGATGCTTTTAAAACGAATGCCGTTAGCGTCGAGGTGATGCCAGATCGAGAAACCGTCCGGCACGCTGGCCCCCTGGTGGACGGCACGGATCGCCAGCGTGGATTCTTGCTGACGAACCGTTGACCAGACTAACAGCATGGCGCTCAACACCAGCAGAAAGGCGGTGCTCCAGGCCAGTTGTTTAAGCGTTATGCGCGGTTTCAGCATCCCTTACCCTCGATTCCCGTATTTCTTTTTCCACAGGACGACCAGTGAACCGCCCAGGCCAAAAACCAGTAGCACGACGGGTAACAACATCAGGCATGACATCAGCTGATCTTCATACTTCAGAAATACCGGCGTTTTCCCCAGCAGATAACCCAGGCTGGTTAAAATCAGCACCCACAGCAAGCCACTCATCCAGTTGAAAAATTGAAAGCGGGCATTATTCAGGCCAGATAAGCCAGCGATGGTAGGCAGCAAGGTACGAACAAATGCGATAAAACGACCAATCAGCAGGGCGGAAAGACCATGCTTATGGAACAAATGGTGAGCGCGTTGGTGATAGTGGGCCGGCAGGTGCGATAACCAGTTTTGTACGATGCGGGTATTGCCCAGCCATCGACCCTGAATATAGCTCAGCCAGCAACCGAGGCTTGCCGCTGCAGTCAGCAACAGAATGGTTTGCGGAAAGCCCATGGCGCCTTTGGCAATCAGAACGCCCACTAACACCAGCAAACTGTCGCCAGGTAAAAAGGCGGCTGGGAGCAACCCGTTCTCCAGAAACAGAATCATAAATAAAACAAAATACAGCATGCCAATCATGGAAGGATTGGCCAGTGTTTCAAAATCCTGCGCCCACAGGGCATGCAGTAATTGAGTCAAAAGTTCCATTCAGTATTCCAGGTCGAATTGGTTAACGTCACGCCGGGGTCAACAGTTTGCTACGCCGCATCATTGTTAGTGTTTTACATGGTGTGCGGACGGCGCAAAGCCGCGGCCTGAACTATTCCCTGTTAAAAGTTATGAAGTAAGCAAGCACTGACAAACATAAATTCGAATTGCATCTAATTGTAACAAAGGTCAACGTAGTCCGTTATAGAAATTACACGTCCGTGAAATGTGATTTTGCTGATCGCAGGAGAGGGTGGCGAGAGGATTTACACAGGCTGACACTTTATACCTTTCGCTTACTGACAGGCGCAGCGGCGCGCCTGTCGAATCAAGAACGTTTATTTTGTCGCGTTAGCCGCCGTATCGAGATGAACGACCGGATTTTCGGCAAACAGATAACGGTCGGCATTAAATTCAAAATCGTCGCTGGTTTCATTGAACAGCATGATTTTCGTGTTTTCGAGATGCTGCCACATCGCCAGTTTTGCCGCATGCGGGTCTTTGCGGATCAGTGCCTTCAGGATTTGATCGTGGTCGTCGCACCAGTTATCTACGGTACGCGCATCAATATGTTCGTGCAGTTTCTTCCAGTACGGGTTGTGACTGCGCTGAGTCCACATTTTTTCCACGATAGCGGCCAGCGCGGAGTTCTGCGTGGCTAACGCGACCTGAATGTGGAATTGCAGGTCCCATTCGGAGTCGCGGAAACATTTTTCATTACGCGCCTGTTCCTGGATCTCCATCAGTTTCATAATGTCCTGCTTGGTGACCTGGGTGGCGGCAAACTCTGCAATGTTGCTTTCGATAAGCTGACGCGCCTGGAGCAATTCAAAAGGACCGTAGTTGGCAAATTCCAGCGACTCGTCAGTGGCCTGCTGGTGGCGCGGTTGGTTGGAAATTACGTGGATCCCGGAACCTTTACGGACCTCAACAAACCCTTCGACTTCCAGCATGATGATGGCTTCACGAACCACGGTACGGCTGACATTTTTTTCATCGGCAATAAAACGCTCTGCAGGCAATTTATCACCCACCAGGTAAACGCCCTGTTCGATGCGCTCTTTTAAATCAGCAGCAAGTTGTTGATACAAACGTCGTGGTTCAGTGATTTCCATATGCACTCCAGGCATGATACGGCAGACTGTATTTGTTATACCACTTTCGCGAGTTTGGCTCTATACGCAGAAACGAAAAAGCCGCCTGCGAGTGCCAGCAGGCGGCTGAGTTTGCTTATGCGTTACCCGTCGGCAGGCTAACTTTGCGCCGCTGGTTCATCGAACTGCGGGCCAGAATCGACGTCACTGGCCGGTTTGTTTTGCAGCACGGTCCAGATAACCAGCGCGCCCAACAGGTCGAACACGGCCAGTACCGCAAACAACGGGCTGAAGCCAATGGTGTCTGCCAGCGCACCGACCACCAGGGCGAACAGCGTACTCGCCAGCCAGGCGGACATCCCGGTCAGACCGTTCGCCGTTGCCACTTCGTTACGACCAAAGACGTCGGAAGAGAGCGTAATCAGCGCACCGGACAGGGCCTGGTGAGCAAAACCACCAATACACAGCAGCATGATGGCGATGTACGGGCTGGTGAACAGACCGATCATCCCCGGGCCAATCATCAGTACGGCGCCCAGCGTAACGACCATTTTACGCGAGACAATCAGGTTAACGCCAAACCAGCGCTGGAACAGCGGTGGCAGATAGCCACCCACGATGCAACCGAGGTCAGCAAACAGCATCGGCATCCAGGCGAACATCGCAATTTCTTTCAGGTTAAAGCCATAGACTTTGAACATGAACAGCGGGATCCAGGCGTTAAACGTCCCCCAGGCCGGTTCTGCTAGGAAACGCGGCAGGGCGATACCCCAGAACTGGCGGTTACGCAGGATCTGCGCGAGTGACATTTTCTTTTTGGTGCTGTTTTTGTGCTGCGCTTCCTGACCATTAATAATGTAGTCGCGCTCTTCGTCCGTCAGTTTTTTCTGGTCACGCGGATGCTTATAGAAGATAAGCCAGGACATGGCCCAGATGAAGCTCAGGACACCAGAGATGATGAACGCCATCTGCCAGCTGTGCATCACGATCGCCCAGACAACCAGCGGCGGGGCAATCATCGCACCGATAGAGGAGCCGACGTTAAAGTAGCCGACTGCAATGGAGCGCTCTTTCGCCGGGAACCATTCGGAACTGGCTTTCAGTCCCGCCGGGATCATCGCGGCTTCTGCCGCACCGACCGCGCCACGCGCCAGCGCCAGGCCACCCCAGCTTCCTGCCAGCGCGGTTGCGCCACAGAAAACGGCCCATAGCACGGCAAACATTGCGTAGCCTATTTTGGTACCCAGTATATCCAGCACATAGCCGGCAACAGGTTGCATGACAGTGTAAGCAGCAGAATAGGCTGCGATGATATAGGAGTACTGTTGGGTGGAGATGTGCAACTCTTCCATCAGAGTTGGCGCCGCTGCCGCCACAGTGTTACGCGTCAGGTAACCCAGCACGGTGCCAAGCGTCACCAGTGCAATCATGTACCAACGTAACCCTTTAATTTTACGCATGTAAAACCTCATCGTTTTGTTATTTCCGCAAAGATCGCGGTCATCTTCCTGCCTGTGGCAGAGGATGCTGTTTACGACGGGGTAACCAAAAAAAAGCCGGTACGCCCGAACGTTGCCATAAATAAATTTTGCTAATTCGGTTTCCGTACCGGTCAATCCGATGATGAATCATCGGTAACTTTGCATTCCGTCGGCTTATGTATCGCGACGGCAGAAAGATAACTTGTCATACAACTTTAAAAGGTGAGTGCCATCACAAAAGTGTGAATCTTAGCAGGGTTATTATTTCGATTCGGCGACACCAGAGCTGGCGCGGCCTGTGACGATGTTTACCACTTCGAGGGTAAATAATTTGTCAGCATTTATTGATCTATCTCACGAAAATATCTACAGGCTATGGAAATTGGTGTGATAACTTTGTCAGCATCGCTACATAAGCAATCAGACGCACTCGTTGAGAGGAAGACGATAATGACCCCGTTTATGACAGAAGATTTTCTACTTGATACTGAATTTGCTCGCCGTCTGTATCATGATTACGCCAAAGACCAGCCTATCTTCGATTACCATTGCCATCTGCCGCCGCAGCAAATCGCCGAAGACTACCGATTCAAGAATCTGTATGACATCTGGCTGAAAGGCGACCATTACAAATGGCGCGCGATGCGCACCAACGGTGTCGCCGAGCGCCTGTGTACCGGCGACGCTTCTGACCGCGAGAAGTTTGACGCGTGGGCGGCGACGGTTCCGCATACTATCGGCAACCCGTTATACCACTGGACACACCTTGAACTGCGTCGCCCATTCGGCGTGACAGGTAAGCTGCTTTCTCCGTCGACGGCGGATGAAATCTGGAATCAGTGCAACGAACTGCTGGCGCAGGATAAATTCTCCGCGCGCGGCATCATGCAGCAGATGAACGTGAAAATGGTCGGCACGACTGACGATCCGATCGATTCGCTGGAGCATCACGCAACGGTCGCAAAAGACAGCAGCTTCTCCGTGAAAGTCTTGCCGAGCTGGCGCCCGGATAAAGCCTTCAATATTGAGCAGGCGACCTTCAACGATTACATGGCAAAACTGGGTGAAGTGTCTGATACCGACATTCACCGCTTTACCGATCTGCAAAGCGCGCTGACCAAACGTCTGGATCACTTCGCGGCGCACGGCTGCAAAGTTTCCGACCACGCGCTGGATGTGGTGCTGTTCGCCGAGTCCAGCGACGCTGAACTGGATAGCATTCTGGCACGTCGCCTGGCGGGCGAGACGCTGAACGAACATGAAGTGGCACAGTTCAAAACGGCTGTGCTGGTGTTCCTGGGGGCGGAATATGCGCGTCGCGGTTGGGTACAGCAGTACCATATTGGCGCTCTGCGCAATAACAACCTGCGTCAGTTCAAACTGCTGGGACCGGATGTGGGCTTTGACTCCATCAATGACCGCCCGATGGCTGAAGAGCTGTCAAAACTGCTCAGCAAGCAGAACGAAGAAAACCTGTTGCCGAAAACCATTCTCTACTGCCTGAACCCGCGCGATAACGAGGTGCTGGGCACCATGATTGGCAACTTCCAGGGGGAAGGGATGCCGGGCAAAATGCAGTTCGGTTCCGGCTGGTGGTTCAACGATCAGAAAGACGGCATGGAACGTCAGATGACGCAGTTGGCGCAGTTGGGACTGTTAAGCCGCTTTGTCGGCATGCTGACCGACAGCCGCAGCTTCCTCTCTTACACTCGTCATGAATACTTCCGCCGCATTCTGTGCCAGATGATTGGCCGTTGGGTGCAGGCTGGTGAAGCGCCGGCGGATATTCAACTGCTGGGTGAAATGGTGAAAAACATTTGCTTTAACAATGCGCGTGATTACTTCGCCATTGAACTGAACTAAGGTCCGGGGTTGATATGCAATACATCAAAATCCATGTGCAGGATAACGTTGCGGTCGCGCTGGCTGATTTGGCGCAGGGAACAGAAGTCACTGTGGACAACCACACCGTAACGCTTCGCCAGGATGTTGCTCGCGGACATAAATTTGCTCTGAGTGACATCAAGAAAGGGGCGTACGTGATTAAGTATGGCCAGCCTATCGGCCATGCTTTGGCGGACATTGCGGCGGGTGAACATATTCACGCCCACAATACTCGCACCAATCTGAGCGATTTGGATGAGTATAGCTATCAACCTGATTTTCAGGATCTCCCTGCGCAACCGGCGGATCGCGACGTGCAGATTTATCGTCGCGCTAATGGGGACGTCGGGGTACGAAACGAACTCTGGATCCTGCCAACTGTTGGCTGCGTCAACGGGATTGCGCGCCAGATCCAGAGCCGTTTCCTGAAAGAGACCCATGATGCCGAGGGCACCGACGGTGTCTTCCTGTTCAGCCACACTTACGGCTGCTCGCAGCTTGGCGACGATCACATCAATACCCGGACGATGCTGCAAAACATGGTCCGTCACCCGAATGCCGGCGCGGTGCTGGTGATTGGCCTGGGGTGTGAAAACAACCAGGTCGATGCCTTCCGCGAAACGCTGGGCGACTTCGATCCTGAACGTGTCCACTTTATGATTTGTCAGCATCAGGACGATGAAGTGGAGGCCGGACTTGAGCATCTCCATCAGCTTTATGACGTGATGCGTCATGACAAACGCGAGCCGGGGAAACTGAGCGAGCTGAAGTTTGGTCTGGAGTGTGGCGGTTCTGACGGGCTTTCCGGGATCACCGCGAACCCGATGCTCGGTCGCTTCTCTGACTACATGATTGCCAACGGCGGTACCACCGTGCTGACTGAAGTGCCGGAGATGTTCGGTGCGGAGCAACTGCTGATGAGTCACTGTCGCGACGAAGAGACGTTCGGTAAACTGGTCACCATGGTCAATGACTTCAAGCAGTATTTTATCGCCCACAACCAGCCGATTTACGAGAACCCCTCGCCGGGTAACAAAGCCGGTGGGATCACTACGCTGGAAGATAAGTCGCTGGGTTGCACGCAGAAGGCGGGTTCCAGCCAGGTGGTTGACGTGTTGCGCTACGGCGAACGTCTGAAAACCCACGGGCTGAATCTGCTGAGCGCGCCTGGGAATGATGCGGTTGCCACCAGTGCGCTGGCGGGGGCTGGTTGTCATATGGTGTTGTTCAGCACCGGTCGCGGTACCCCTTACGGCGGATTTGTGCCGACGGTGAAAATCGCTACCAACAGCGAACTGGCTGCGAAGAAAAAGCACTGGATCGACTTTGATGCGGGTCAGTTGATTCACGGCAAAGCGATGCCGCAACTGCTGAATGAGTTCGTGGATACCATCGTCGATTTTGCCAACGGCAAGCAGACCTGCAATGAACGCAATGATTTCCGCGAACTGGCTATCTTTAAAAGCGGTGTCACGTTGTAATTACTCTTTCTCTTTCGGGTAATCACGAGAATCTGGATTTTAAAAACGACGTTTCATATGATGAAGCGTCGTTTGTTTTTGTATTTCCTGACAAGGATCTCCCATGACCGCGTACTGGCTGGCTCAGGGCGTCGGTGTGCTCGCGTTTCTGATTGGCATTACCACGTTTTTCAACCGCGATGAGCGCCGCTTCCGACTCCAGCTTGCCGTCTATAGCGCCACGATAGGCGTACACTTCTTTCTGATGGGCGCCTGGCCCGCCGGAATGAGTGCGGAACTCAATACCGTGCGTACCCTGGTGTCGATGCGCACCCGCAAACTGTGGGTGATGGCGCTGTTCATTCTCCTCACGCTGGTGCTTGGGCTGGCGAAGCTACAACATGCGATGGAAATCCTGCCCATCATCGGCACGCTCGCCAGTACCTGGGCGCTGTTCCGCTGTAAAGGATTAACGGTGCGCTGTGTGATGTGGTGTGCGACAGCCTGTTGGGTGGTTCATAACTTCTGGCTGGGATCGATCGGCGGTACGCTGATTGAAGGCAGTTTTCTGGTGATGAATGGGCTGAACATTATCCGCTTCTGGCGTATGAAACGTCGGGGAATCGATCCATTCAAAATTGAGAAAAGCGTACAGGAAGAGAACCCTTCCGCCAGATGACGGAAGGGTTAAGACTTAGTTACGCAAAGCGTCTTTCGCCAGACGAGCATCTTCCGCCTGACAAACTGCGGCAGTGAACATCACGTCGGTGGAGGAATTGATCGCGGTTTCACAAGAGTCCTGTAGAACGCCAATAATAAAGCCGACAGCAACCACCTGCATGGCGATTTCGTTTGGAATACCAAACATGTTGCAAGCCAGTGGGATCAGCAGCAGTGACCCCCCCGCAACCCCTGAAGCTCCACAGGCACATAACGAGGCCACTACGCTCAGCAGCAGCGCGGTTGGCAGATCTACCGGAATACCCAGCGTATGCACCGCTGCCAGCGTTAGTACGGTAATGGTAATCGCCGCACCTGCCATATTGACGGTTGCACCCAGTGGGATGGAAACGGAATAGGTATCGCGGTCCAGATTGAGCTTTTCACACAGCGCCATATTGACTGGAATATTTGCTGCGGAACTACGAGTGAAGAAGGCGTAGACGCCACTCTCGCGCAGGCAGGTCAGAACCAACGGATAGGGATTACGGCGGGTCTGCAAAAACACCAGCAGTGGGTTAATCACTAGTGCGACAACGGCCATACAACCAATCAGTACCAGCAGAAGTTGAGCATAACCCCACAGCGCGGAGAAACCGGTAGTGGCAAGCGTTGAGGCGACCAGACCGAAGATACCCACAGGCGCAAAGCGAATGACCAGCGTTACGATAAAGGTAACGGCATCGGAGAGATCGTTGACCAGGTTTTTAGTGGTTTGATTACTGTGGCGCAGCGCAAAGCCGAGACCGACTGCCCATACCAGAATTCCGATGTAGTTCGCATTGATCAGCGCATGGAAGGGGTTCGCCACGATGCTCATCAGCAATCCGTGGACCACCTGAACAATCCCGGTTGGTGGGGTGATGTCCGTTGCGCCGGTTGCCAGTTGCAACGTCGACGGGAAGATAAAGCTCACGACTACTGCGGTCAGCGCGGCAGAAAAGGTGCCGAGCAGGTAAAGGACCAGAATGGGGCGAATATTCGTTTTTTGCCCCTGCTGGTGGTTGGCAATGGAGGCCATAACCAGCGTCAGTACCAGCACGGGAGCGACGGCCTTCAGTGCGCCGACGAATAATGTGCCGAGCAGCCCTGTAGCTTCTGCCGCTGATTTAGAAACCAACGCCAGTAAAATCCCCAATACCAGACCGACCAGAATTTGTTTAACCAGGCTTCCTTGAGCCAAACGCCGGATTAGCCCCGACGAGCGTTGCGTAGTCATTACGTTATCCTTTCAGTGTGTTGTTGCTCATCCTGCGTGCGTTCTATGGACGCATCTTTCCGGATGTAACAAAGTGTTTGCCTGGTTGAGTATAAGGAAAGATAACGCTTCGGGAAGCGAAATATGCTGGATTTTATGCCGTGGTCATGTTTTGTAACTTTGCATTAACAACATTGTGACATATTCAACAAAACAGACGCGATTGATTTCCTGTTAAGCCGGAGACACGCTAGCGTCCCCGGCATCACAGAACTTATACCTGCTGTTTTTTGTCGTGCTGATGGTTGACCCAGGCATTGATCAGTAACGTCACGACCAGGATGCCAAACACCACGCCGAGCGAGATGGCAATCGGGATATGGTAAAAGTCGACGATAAGCATCTTGATACCGATAAACACCAGAATCACTGCCAGACCATATTTCAGCATCGAGAAACGCTCCGCCACGCCAGCCAACAGGAAGTACATGGCACGCAGACCCAGAATTGCGAACAGATTAGATGTCAGGACAATGAACGGATCGGTAGTGACGGCAAAGATAGCCGGAATACTGTCGACCGCGAAAATTACGTCACTCAGTTCCACCAGAATCAGTACCAGCATCAACGGCGTAACGTACAACAGGCCGTTCTTACGCACGAAGAAATGTTCATTCTCAATGGTGTCGGTCATGCGCAGGTGTCCACGTAACCAGCGTACCAGCGGTTTATCGCCAATACCGGATTCATCCTCTTTCGCCAGCGCCATTTTCACGCCGGTAAACAGAAGGAACGCACCAAACACATATAACATCCATTCGAATTGGGTAATCAGCCAGGTGCCTGCAAAAATCATGATGGTACGCAGAACGATGGCACCCAGCACGCCGTATACCAGCACTCGTCGCTGCAAGGCTGGGGGAACGGAGAAGTAGCTAAACAGCATCAGCCAGACAAAAACGTTATCAACGGCGAGGGATTTTTCGATCAGATAACCGGTGAGGAACGCCAGCGCCTGCGGATCGGCGACGGCGCGGCCTTCGGTTTGTACCAGGTACCACCAGAATGCAGCGTTAAACAACAGTGAGAGCGTGACCCAGACCAGGGACCAGGCGGCCGCTTGTTTCATGGTCATCGTATGTACGCCACGACGCCCCTGCAAAAAGAGGTCGATAGCCAGCATAATCACCACAACGACCGCGAATCCGCCCCATAACAACGGTGTGCCGACAGTATTCATAAACATTCCTTACGCATAAAAAAGGCCAACGTCGGAAGACGTCAGCCGCTGCTTTTTTATGCATAGACCTCGCCTTCCGGCAAGGTCTCACTTACAACAAAAAAAGAATGCGATAACGCATTCCTTTTTCGTTGCCCGGTGACCGGATGTGGTTTTTCACACATCGTAATGACGATCGACCGACAATGAAGTTACTCCCCTTTGCAGGTAACAAAATATGACAGGCCATGCATTCCGTCAATGGCCTGTAACATCTGTTTTACAATGTTTTACGCAGTGGCTGCGCGGCTGACATCGTCTGCCGGGAAGATGACGCCGGTCTGGCGACGAATCTCGGTTAACAGTTTTGCCGTGATGCGACTGTTGGACAATCCGGAGTGAGTCACTTCATTGGCGTCCACCAGTGCTGCGAACGCCTCCGCCTCATACAGCATAGTATTGATGTGCTGCGGTTGGGTAAGATCCTGGGTTTTCCCGCCGCGCGGAACAAAGCAGACCTTCTGGCATTCGGAGATTTTTTCGATCACCAGCGATCCGGCTTCGCCCTGGATTTCGCTGTCGATAACGGAATCGCTCACTTTGGAATGCTGGAGAGTGACGCTGAAATCACCGTAGTCCATTACTACCACACCGTGGGCATCAACACCACTTTCCAGCAGACTGGCTGAGGCCTGTACGCTGTGCGGTTCGCCCCACAGCGTCACGGCGGAGGCCAGGCAGTAGAAGCCAATGTCCATGATCGAGCCGTTTGAGAAGGCCGGGTTAAAGGTGTTCGGGTTTTCGCCGCCAAGATAGCGCTGATAGCGCGACGAGTACTGGCAATAATTGAGGAACGCTTTACGCACCTTACCCACTTTCGGCAGTGACTGCTGTAACAGCAGGAAGTTAGGCAGGCTGGCGGTTTTGAACGCTTCGTAAAGCACCACCTGATTTTCCCGCGCACAGGCGATGGCGGCTTCGACTTCGGCCAGATTCGACGCCAGCGGCTTCTCGCAGATCACATGCTTTTTATGACTCAGAAACAGTTGGGTCTGGGGAAAGTGCAGCGAGTTCGGGCTGGCAATGTACACAGCGTCAATCGCATCGCTTTGCGCCATCGCATCCAGCGAGGTAAACAGATGTTCGACGAGGTAATCATTGGCGAAGGTTTGCGCCTGTTCGAGGCTGCGGGAATAGACTGCGGTTAACTTATATTTGCCGGTCTCATGGGCGGCATCCACAAACTGACGGGTGATCCAGTTTGTGCCAATCACTGCGAAACGTATCATAAATGCCTTCAGGCTCCATAAAGGGATTCTTTCGTCAATTTAGCACGCCTTTATGACAAAGCCAGTGCGCTACTGCGCAGTTTCCTTTAACGACAACTGTGTCAACCAGAGGCGGGTATCAAATTCCAGTTGGTGATAGTGCGGTTCCATGTGACAGCAAAGTTGATAAAACGCCTTGTTGTGCTCCTTTTCCTTCAGATGCGCCAGTTCGTGGACGACGATCATTCGCAAAAAGGGTTCCGGCGCGTTGCGAAACACAGTGGCGACGCGGATCTCGGCTTTCGCTTTTAGCTTTCCGCCCTGCACGCGGGAGACTGCTGTGTGCAGGCCGAGCGCATTCTTCAGCACGTGGATCTTATTGTCATACATCACTTTGTTGATCGGCGGGGCATTACGCAAAAACTGACTTTTTAGATCCTGGGTGTATTGCCAGAGTGCTTTATCCGTCGCGAAATCATGCGTTCCCGGATAGCGCTTTTCCAGCACCGCGCCCAGCCGCTGCTCGGCAATCAGCGTGTGCACCTGCGAAAGCAGGTTCTCCGGGTAGCCCTGGAGGTAAGTTAATTGGCTCATCGTCACCCATGCAAATCATAAAAAGTGTATACTCACGCACCCTTTTACGGGATACGCCGAAATTTTACCATTCAGGAGGGCCGATGAGCCACACAGACAACGGTTTCCGTTCACTGACACTAAAACGTTTCCCGGAAACGGACGACGTTAACCCACTGCTGGCGTGGGAAGCGGCGGATGACTATCTGCTGCAACAGGTGGACGATACGGAGATTCGCGGCCCGGTGCTGATCCTGAATGATACCTTCGGTGCGCTGAGCTGTGCGCTGGCGGAGCAGTCGCCTTACAGCATTGGCGATTCTTATTTAAGCGAACTGGCAACGCGGGAAAACTTGCGCCATAACGACATCGCAGAGTCCAGCGTCAAGTTTCTCGACAGCACGGCAGAGTATCCGCAAGCGCCGGGCGTGGTATTGATCAAAGTGCCGAAAACGCTGGCACTGCTTGAGCAACAGCTGCGCGCGCTGCGAAAAGTGGTGACCCCGCAAACCCGTATCATCGCTGGCGCGAAGGCGCGGGATATCCATACCTCCACGCTGGAGCTGTTTGAGAAAGTGCTCGGGCCAACAACCACCACGCTGGCGTGGAAAAAGGCGCGTCTCATCCATTGCACCTTCAGCGAGCCGACTCTGGCCGACGCGCCGGAAACGCTGAGCTGGAAACTGGAAGGCACCGACTGGATCATCCATAACCATGCCAACGTCTTCTCCCGCACCGGGCTGGATATTGGCGCCCGCTTCTTTATGCAGCACTTGCCAGAGAATCTGGAAGGGGAGATTGTCGATCTCGGCTGTGGCAACGGGGTAATTGGCCTGACGCTGTTGGAAAAAAATCCGCAGGCTAACGTAGTCTTTGTCGATGAATCCCCAATGGCGGTGGCTTCCAGCCGTCTGAATGTGGAAACTAACCTGCCTGAAGCCATCGATCGCTGCGAGTTTATGATTAACAACGCGCTGTCCGGAGTGGAGCCTTTTCGTTTTAACGCCGTACTGTGCAATCCGCCGTTCCATCAAAAACATGCGCTGACGGATAACATTGCCTGGGAAATGTTCCACCATGCCCGTCGCTGCCTGAAGATCAACGGCGAGCTGTATATCGTCGCCAACCGTCACCTCGACTACTTCCACAAGCTGAAGAAGATCTTCGGCAACTGCGCCACCGTTGCGACCAACAATAAGTTTGTAGTGCTCAAAGCGGTGAAATTGGGACGCCGTCGCTAACGTTTTGCCGGATGACGGCTGCGCCTTATCCGGCCTACGTATTGGGAGGCTATCCCGTAGGCCTGATAAGCGTAGCGCCATCAGGCACTTTAAATTCCCAACGCCAGACGGGTGCCCTGGGCAATGGCCCGGCGGGCATCCAGTTCCATCGCCACGTCACAGCCGCCGATTAAGTGCACCGTTTTTCCCGCCGCATGCAGCGGTTCTGCCAGCTCACGTCGCGGCTCCTGACCTGCACAAACAATGACGTTATCAACTTCCAGCGTCTGCGCTTCACCACCGATCAACACGTGCAGACCGACATCGTCGATCTTCTGATAGCTGACTGCCGGGATCATTTTCACACCGCGTGAAAGCAGCGTGGTGCGATGGATCCAGCCGGTGGTTTTCCCCAGTCCCTCGCCGGGTTTGCTGGCCTTACGCTGGAGCATCACAATCTGGCGCGGACTGCGAGCCAAATGTGGGCCTTCCGGACGTAATCCGCCGGCCTGTTGCAGGCTGGTGTCGATACCCCATTCCACACAGAAATCAGCAATGCTCTGGCTGGTGGGTTCGCCGGGCTGACTCAGGTACATCGCGGTATCAAAGCCGATCCCGCCGCAGCCAACGATCGCCACCCGACGTCCCACCGGGGTTTTGTCGCGCAGCACGTCGAGATAGGTTAAGACCTTCGGATGATCAATGCCGTCGATCGGCGGCCTGCGCGGCTCGATCCCGCTGGCGAGGATCACCTCATCGAATGCCTGCAGATCGTCTGCCGCGACATAATGATTCAGTTTCAGGGTGACGCCGGTGACGTCGATCATCCGACGGTAATAGCGGAGCGTTTCATAAAACTCCTCTTTACCGGGGATCTGTTTGGCGATGTTAAACTGCCCGCCGATCTCGCCCAGCGCATCAAAGAGAGTGACATGATGACCGCGTGCCGCCGCATTGATGGCAAAGGCAAGGCCCGCCGGGCCCGCGCCGACGACAGCCAGATTTTTTATTGTGGAAGCCGGAACCACAGGCATTTTGGTTTCATGGCACGCGCGAGGATTTACCAGGCACGACGTGACTTTGCCGACGAAGATCTGATCCAGGCATGCCTGATTACAGCCGATGCAGGTGTTAATTTCATCGGCACGCCCCGATTGCGCTTTCGACAGCAGTTCGGCATCCGCGAGAAACGGGCGCGCCATCGACACCATATCGGCATCGCCACGCGCCAGAATCTCATCGGCAACCTGCGGATCGTTAATGCGGTTAGTGGTGACCAGCGGCAGCGAAACGTGACCTTTCAGTTTACGCGTCACCCAACTAAAGGCACCGCGAGGCACCGGCGTGGCGATGGTGGGAATGCGCGCTTCGTGCCAGCCAATCCCGGTGTTGATGAGAGTAGCGCCTGCGGCTTCGATGGCCTGCGCCAGTTGCACCGTTTCTGCAAAGGTGCCGCCGTTTTCCACCAGATCGAGCATCGACAGGCGGTAGATAATAATAAAGTCGTTCCCCACCCGCTGACGCACTGCACGCACCACTTCCACGGCAAAGCGCATACGCCTGGCATAATCACCGCCCCATTCATCGTCGCGCTGGTTAGTGCGCAGGGCGAGAAACTCGTTAATCAGGTAGCCTTCCGAGCCCATTACCTCCACGCCGTCGTAACCCGCTTCCCGCGCCAGTTGGGCGCAGTGGGCGAAGTCTTCAATCAGTTGCAGAATCTCCTCGTGACTCAGGGCGTGCGGGGTAAACCGGTTAATTGGCGCCTGAATCGCGGAAGGGGCCACCAATTGTGGCTGATAGCTGTAGCGCCCGGTATGGAGGATCTGTAGGGCAATTTTTCCGCCTTCGTTGTGAACGGCATCGGTAATGACGCGATGATGCGCCACCTGGCGGGCATCATTGAGCGTGGCACCGCCTTCCATTCCTACACCAGACTGGGCAGGCGCAATACCCCCCGTGACAATCAACGCGACGCCGTGCCGGGCACGCTCAGCATAGAAAGCGGCCAGGCGTTCCGCGCCATCAGGATACTCTTCAAGTCCCGTGTGCATTGAACCCATCAGCACGCGGTTTTTAAGCTGAGTAAAGCCGAGATCAAGCGGGGCAAACAGCGACGGATAGCTCATAAGATTGTCCAGTATGTAAAATTATTGTTATGTGGTCGGATGAGTTACTAATTTAGCCGTCGGCGGGTAAAAGGGAAAAGGGGAATGCGATGATTGTGATGGGATTCAAAAAAAGTGTGTGTCGTTGTAGGCCGGATAAGCGCAGCGCCATCCGGCACTGACTTACCCGGCATAGATTTACATCTCTTCCACGTTCACCCGTAGCGCCGCCAGCGCTTTACGCGTGGCTTTCAGTACTTGCTCACACTGCTCAATGGTCAGCGTTAACGGCGGTTCGATGCGGATCGTTTTCGAATTGTTGAGCGTTCCGGCAACCAGAACCCGCTGGCGAAACATCTCGCTGGCGAAACGGTAGCCGGTTTCATTGTCGACAAACTCGATTGCCATCAGCATTCCTTTCCCGCGGGCGTCCTGTACCAGGTCAGGGTACTCCCGCGCCAGTTGGCGAAAACCGTCCAGCAGGATATCGCCTTTCTGTTCCGCTTGTGCCGGCAAGTTCTGCTCCAGCAGCACATTGATGGTCGCCAGCGCGGCCGCACAGGCCAGCGGATTACCACCAAAAGTAGTGGTGTGCAGGAAGGGGTTATCGAACAGTACCGAGAAGACCTCTTCGGTGGCGATCGTCGCGCCAATCGGCATCACGCCACCTCCCAGCGCTTTTGCCAGGCAGAGAATGTCTGGCTGCACGTTCTCATGCTCGCAGGCAAACATTTTGCCGGTACGCCCCATCCCGGTCTGGACTTCATCGAGGATCATCAACGCGCCAAACTCGTCGCAGAGTTTACGTACGGCGGTGAGATAACCCTGCGGTGGCAGGATCACGCCGCCTTCACCCTGAATAGGTTCCAGAATCACCGCTGCCACATCATCTCCGGTTTTTTTGCACTCGCTGAGCGCGGTACGCATGGCCTCAATATTCCCGAATGGCACATGACGGAAGCCCGGCAGCAGCGGCATAAACGGCTTGCGGAACGTGGATTTGGCGGTGGCGGACAGCGCGCCCAGCGACTTACCGTGGAACGCGCCGCTGGTGGCGATAAAGGTAAATTTGCCCCGCGGTGACTGATACGCCTTCGCCAGTTTCAGCGCCGCTTCGACCGATTCGGTACCACTGTTGCAGAAGAAGCTGTATTTCAGTTTTCCGGGCGCCAGGGCGGCAAGGGTTTTTGCCAGCATGGCCCGCAGTGGGTCAAGCAGTTCCTGACTATGCAGAGGTTGTTTCGCGAGTTGATTCTGTACGGCGGAAACCACAACTGGATTACGGTGCCCCACGTTGAAAATTCCAAAACCTCCCAGGCAGTCGACAAACTCCTGTCCCTGGGTGTCGACAAGCGTATTCAGACTCCCCGCTTGCCACTCTACGGCTCCGTAATCCCCGCCGGCGGTAACAGATTTGCGATACTCTAAAAATCCCGGATTGACATGCTCTTTGAAGTAATCAATCACCTCTCGGTTAAGTGCTTTCATCTCCTCATGATCAAGCGTTCGCTTCTCAATGAGATTCAGTGCGTGCGCACTACAGGCCAAAGCCGAGGCGCTGGAAGGTAACCTGTTCAAAATATGCTCCCGGAGATCGCGTATCACATGATACCGATTTAAGTATTGCAGGGATTGCGCCATCCCGGCGGCGCTGATGAAAATCGGGATAAACACCAGGGAGAACTGTTATTGCGCAACATTTAATCTCATTTGTTAACAGTCGCTGGATTTTTGCGCAAAGTGAAGACCGTGCGAGAGCGGCGTCAGAAGGGGCGATTGCGCAGAAATAGTGCAAAATTTGCGCGATGATAGTGCGCGTCCCACAGTGCGATTTTATAGTTTCAAATTGAAAGTATTTTAAATCAATCAATTAGAATTCGTACAAATCATGAGGTTTAATCGCAAATTGCGATCTAAATCAAATTTAACATCTAAAGATAAATCTGTTAGCGCCGAAATAACATCTGACAAGAAGTTAACAACCAGATAACTTGCACAGGACGCGACTATGTCTTCTCAGCTCTACGTTACCCAGCAAAATACACCGCTGGATGACGATACGACCCTCATGTCGACTACCGATCTCCATAGCTACATCACGCACGCCAACGATACGTTCGTCAATATTAGCGGTTACCCACTCAATGAATTGCTGGCGCAACCGCACAACCTGGTGCGTCACCCGGACATGCCGAAAGCAGCCTTCGCCGACATGTGGTACACCCTGCAGCAGGGCGAGCCGTGGAGCGGCATCGTCAAGAATCGGCGTAAAAATGGCGATCACTACTGGGTTCGGGCGAACGCGGTACCGATGGTGCGCGAGGGGAACGTGACGGGGTACATGTCAATTCGCACCCGCGCGACGGATGCGGAGATCGCCACGGTTGAGCCGCTTTACAAGGCGCTCAATGAAGGTCGTTGTCGACGCCGGATCCACAAAGGACTGGTGGTGCGTAAAGGATGGCTCGGGAAACTACCGGCAATGCCGGTGCGTTGGCGGGTCCGCAGCGTGATGGCGCTGATCTACGTGGTATTGGCGGCGGCGCTACACCTGTCCGGCGCGCCATGGCTTGCACAACTGATGTGTGCGATGGTGATGCTGCTGGGTACGGCGGCGTTTGAGTGGCAGATTGTTCGTCCGATTGAGAACGTCGCGAAGCAGGCGCTGAAGGTGGCGACCGGTGAGCGAAACAGCGTGGCGCATCTGAATCGCAGTGATGAACTGGGGTTGACGCTACGCGCTGTCGGGCAACTTGGTCTGATGTGTCGCTGGCTAATCAACGACGTTTCAAGCCAGGTGTCGAGCGTCAGAAACGGTAGCGAAACCTTAGCGAAAGGCAATGACGATCTGAATAAGCATACGCGTCAGACGGTCGATAACGTCCAGCAGACGGTGACCACCATGAACCAAATGGCGGCGTCGGTAAAACAAAACTCAGAAACCGCATCCGCCGCCGATAAGCTGTCGATTTCCGCCAGTAGCGCGGCGACGCAGGGCGGTGAAGCGATGGATACCGTGATTAAAACCATGGATGACATTGCCAACAGCACACAGCGCATTGGCACCATCACCACGCTGATTAACGACATCGCTTTCCAGACGAATATCCTGGCGCTGAACGCCGCGGTTGAAGCGGCCAGGGCGGGCGAGCAGGGCAAAGGGTTTGCCGTCGTGGCAGGTGAAGTACGCCATCTGGCCAGCCGCAGCGCCAGCGCGGCGAATGATATTCGTAAGTTGATCGATGCCAGTGCGGATAAAGTACAGTCGGGTTCTCAGCAGGTCCATGCGGCGGGACGTACGATGGATGATATTGTCTCTCAGGTACAAAACGTCACCCAGTTGATTGCGCAAATCAGCCATTCAACGCTGGAGCAGTCCGACGGATTGACCAGTCTGACGCGTGCGGTAAGCGAACTTAACGACATCACGCAGAAGAACGCCGAGTTGGTTGAAGAGAGCGCGCAGGTGTCCGCCATGGTTAAACACCGTGCCAGCCGTCTGGCGGATGCCGTGACGGTGCTGCACTGATCCTTTCTTTTATCCTCATCAACGCTTACCGGTAATGGTAAGCGTTATTGTAATAACAATGTTAATGACATATTAAATATTACCACCTGTGGGTGGTTTTTTTATTTTATTCATATCTTTCAATTTCTGTCTTTTGGCGATTTAGACATTGTAAAAAATCGTTTATATAACGATCGGTCTGCCTCTATTCATCGTCAAAAACTATTTCCCGACAGTTATTGATAATAAAAAGCGATCAATATCATAAAGTTAGTGAGTTTGTTACCGATAAAGGAATCTGTCTGAAGAAAACTATCTCCAGGGAGAATATATGTTTTTGCGTAACATGAAGATCCGCTCAAAATTATTTATCGCGTTTGGATTGTTTATTGTACTGATGATGGTGAGTTCGGGCCTTTCATTATTTAGCCTGGACCGCGCCAACAGCGGTATGCAAAACATCATCACCAATGACTACCCCGTCACGGTAAAAGCCAATAAGCTCATCGATCATTTCCAGGATTTTGTCAGCACGCAGCAACTGATGCTGATGGACGAAGAGGGGCGCTGGGCCCAGACGTCACAGAAAAAGCTCGACACCATTAGCCAGCAGATTACGGTGCTGCTGGATGAACTGGACGCTGCGCCGCTAAACGCCGAATCGAAAAAGGTCATCGTCGGGATCCGCGACGTGCGCGAGCAATATCTCGCCTCCCGATTCCGCATTCTGCAGGAACTGCAAAACCATAACCGACAGGCGGCGATGCAGGAGATGATGACCACGACGGTCAATATACAGCAGGCCTATAAAGAGAAAGTTCAGGCGCTGATCGCCATTGAAGATGCGCAGATGCTGCGGGCTGGTGCGCAGGTGGAAAGCGACTTTCATGCAAACCGGGCGCTGCTTAGCGCACTGGCGCTTATCGGTATTGCAGCGGGCTGTATCATGGGTTGGTATATCGTGCGTTCCATCACCCGACCGCTGAATGAAGCGGTGCAGTTTGCCGAAGCGATTGCCGAGGGCGATCTGACCCGCAATATCCTCACCACGCAGAAAGATGAGACCGGCGAACTGCTGCATGCGCTAATGGTAATGAAAACTCGTCTGCTGGAGATCGTCCAGGAAGTTCAGAACGGGTCGGAGAATATCTCCAGCGCGGCAGCGCAGATTGTCGCTGGCAACCAGGATCTGGCTGCGCGTACCGAAGAACAGGCGAGCTCCGTCGAGCAGACCGCGGCGTCAATGGAGCAGATCACCGCCACGGTAAAAAACACGGCCGAACATACCGGAGAAGCGACGAAGCTCTCTGCGGGGGCGGCGACCGTTGTGAAGAACAATGGCGAGATGATGAATCAGGTGACGCAAAAAATGCGCGTGATTAATGAAACATCTAACCGCATGTCGGACATCATCAACCTGATTGATTCCATTGCGTTCCAGACCAATATTCTGGCGCTTAATGCGGCTGTCGAAGCCGCGCGAGCCGGTGAGCATGGTCGTGGGTTTGCCGTGGTGGCAGGAGAAGTACGCCAGTTGGCGCAGAAGAGCGCATCCTCTGCCAGCGAGATCCGCCATCTGATTGAGGATTCCACCGGCCAGACCCAGGAAGGGATGCTGCTGGTCGAGAAGGCTAACGGCCTGATAAACGGCATGGTCAGCAACGTCGAGGAGATGGATGTGATCCTGCGGGAGATCGGCCAGGCCAGTCGTGAGCAGACCGAGGGGATTTCGCAGATCAACAGCGCGATTGGCCTGATTGACGCCACCACCCAGCAGAACTCCTGTCTGGTTGAGGAGTCCGTTGCGGCAGCGGCGTCACTGAATGAGCAGGCGTTACACTTAAAAGAGATGGTGAAAGTGTTCCGCGTTCGCGACGGCGACGCCTTGCCTGCTTAATCCAACTGAGTGATGTCCAGCGCCGCGCGGTCGATCACGCCAATGATCTTTTTTAACTGTGCGTCGCTGATGTCACCCTGATTCACCCTCAGATCCAGTACCGCCTTGAAGTTTTCCAGCGCTCGCTTCATTTGCGGATTCTTACGCAGTTCAAAGCCGACATTGCGTGCGTTGACGCGTTCCTGGATGTGGCCGAGATGTTCACGATTCTCTTCCAGCCATTGCGCGCCGGTGTCAGTGATGGTGATTTTTTTACGCCCGCCATCCTCTTCGCTGATCGTAATAAAGGCCTGATCCTGGAGGAAATCCAGCGTTGGGTAGATCACGCCAGGGCTCGGCGTATAGTTGCCCTGCGTCAGATTCTCGATGGCTTTGATTAGCTCATAACCGTGGCTGGCTTCGCGGGAAAGAATATCCAGAATCACCAGACGCAACTCCCCATGACCAAAAAAGCGCTGACGCCGCCCGCCACCGCCGCCTCTACCGTGACGGTGTTCGCAACCGTCGTGATGATGCCCTTCGCCTTTACAGCAACCTTCATGATGATGTCGCATGATAATCTCCTGTTGTTTAGATATATCTAATTTATATCTAAATTTAAGGTTTTGACAAGGGTAGTGTTGATGTTTTTACTAATTGTATGAATTTAAATGATAAATATTTAACGACGCAACATTGTAGACGCTATCAAAAAATGACTTGCAATTCTGGCTATTAACAATCATTATCATTTGAAAAATCTATTTAGATATATCTGATTATCACACGAAGGCCAAAAAATGATGGATAAAACTTCACGTTACCCACAACGCGTGCGCAATGAACTGCGCTTTCGCGAACTTACCGTTTTGCGCGTAGAACGTATCGGCACGGGTTTTCAGCGTATTGTCCTCGGTGGCGATGCGTTGGAAGGCTTTAATTCGCGCGGCTTTGACGACCATAGCAAGGTGTTTTTCCCGCAACCCGGCAGCCAGTTTGTTCCGCCAACCGTGACGGAAGAAGGCATTGTCTGGGGAGAGGGCGTACGTCCGGCTTCTCGCGATTACACACCGTTGTACGATGAAGCCCGTCATGAGCTGGCGCTGGATTTCTTTATTCACGACGGCGGGGTGGCGAGTGGTTGGGCGATGAAAGCGCGCAAAGGCGATACGCTAACGATCGGCGGGCCACGTGGTTCGCTGGTGGTGCCGGAAGACTACGCTTATCAGCTCTATGTTTGTGATGAGTCCGGTATGCCAGCGTTACGGCGTCGTCTTGAGACGCTGAGTCGCTTACCGGTAAAACCGACGGTGACCGCGCTGGTGAGCGTCACCGATCCGGCGTATCAGGATTACCTCGCGCATCTGGACGATTTTGCCATTGAATGGCCTGGACACGATGAGCAGGCGATTGCCGCGCGACTGGCGCAGATCGAAGTACCGGAAGAAGATTACTTCATCTGGATCACCGGGGAAGGGAAAGTGGTGAAAAACCTCAGTCAGCGCTTTGAGCAGGAACCGTTTGACCAGCAGTTAGTCCGGGCAGCGGCCTACTGGCACAACAAGTAAAGTGAGCGCCGTCGGGACAATGAAATTTAATGATTTCTTTGAGGCTGAAATCGGTTTAAGGTCATAGGGTAGTCTTGTGTTTTACATGGTAAATTTTAAGGATAAAAGTATGCCTGCAGTCATTGATAAAGCATTAGATTTCATCAACGGTATGAACACCTCGGCCTCTTCACCTGAGCCCATGGATGAAAGCACAGCGAAAGGAATTTTGAAGTATTTGAAAGAATTAGGGTGCCCGGCGAGTGTCGCAGATATTACTGCCCGAGGAGAGCGGGAGGGATGGAACCCCGGATTTACGCAAAAAATTGTCGGATGGGCTGAGAAGTTTGAAGCTGGAGAGAGGGTACTGATTAGAGACCCTGAGTATTTTTCATCGTATATGCGCGAGCAGCTTCAGGAACGGGTCGACGTTGAGCGCGCGTGAAGTCAACAACCTGTCTTGATGCTCTTGCCTGTTAGGGAAGAGCATCCCTTTCTATGTATTGCCACGCGAGTGTAACTCATTGAATTTGGTGGCCCCTGCTGGACTTGAACCAGCGACCAAGCGATTATGAGTTCCTAAAGGGGCAACCGAGAATCAATGCTTTACTTTATTTATCATTGACATGGATTGCCACTGTTTGCCAGTGATTACTCTTTATTTACCATTTCTATCGCCACTTTGTCGCCACTTGAAACAGGGGGGTTTAGCACTTCATCAGGGAAAGATGTGGTTTCAGACCAATAAATCCCTAAAGGGTTAATCTTGTCCATTATCAACTTGCTGTGTATGCAATTACAATCGAAAAAGCTTATATTACACTTAGCACAAGTCGCATTTTTTACTGCATTAAGCATCACTGGTTTGTAATTCAATTCCATACCTGTAACATTATCAATGTTAGATTTATGGAATTTGACAACTAAATTATTTCCGTCAATAATTACTTCATGTTCGCTTAGCATTACTAATGGGATATGTATTTTTTTGTTTCTTAATAATAACGTTTGTGGTTCACAATTGTTATTATTGATTTTAATTATATTTTGCTGTGTCCTTGATATCCAATCATGTATATCAATATGGCTCGTAGGGATAAGGTCATTATGAGAAAGCAAATCTAAAAAATCTTTACTATTTGTTATGCACGAAATTTTTAATATAAAACTCTCATACTCTACTGATACGGCGAAGGTTATTGTGCTTTCCTTGATTAAGGGAAGTTTAGAAATGTAACTCTGCACGATACCAAGGTATTCAATTGCGTTGGTTACTGAATCCTCCCCATAAAACGCAACCTCTGGTATTCTGAAGTTCATATCTTCATATGCGATAATTATGCATTCATTTGGGATTTTAAGATTGCTGTTGAATCTGTTTATTAATTGTTTTTGTAATCCAATGAATTTAAGATCTATGGTGTTGTTTAATTCAAAATAATCAGTAATGAGATCTTCAGTATGAATAATTACGTCATGTTGAATGTTTTCATCTTTGTCTTTTATCGAGATGTATATGCTCGGCCCCTGTTCTTTGCTAGGGGTGTAAATGTATTTCTTTTCTTTTGTTAAAAACTCCTTCTTATTAGAAGTGATGTTTTCAGATTTTGAGTCTTCTCCTTCGAAATACTCTCCAATCAAACGATTATCTTTGTAATAATCGGATAATACTCTTTTCCATGTAGAGACACTAATATTTCCATCGATACGCCAAATCTTAAAATAGTGAGCATTTTTTCCTGCCTTGTCGATAGAGGTATCTAAGCGTGAAAGAAAACCATCTTCATCATATAAACGAATTGCGCCGTCTAAATGATTTGGAATACCTTCATTAGTTAGCATAGAGTGAGCGTATCTGAAACCATAGGAATTCCCCAACTCAAGCATCTCGGCTGAAGGTATGTCTCTAGTTTCTTCGCATTCCAATGATTTAATTCCATTCTGGTCGTGCCACCAAAATTCGGTCTTTGATATACCATTAAAAAATGATTCCTCTTTAGAGGTTACATGTGTTGCTACACCATTAGAAATATCTTTTAAGGAATCATCGAATTTAGGTCCCCACCAGTAGTCAAGTTCAATTGGTTCTAAATATGAACCAGGTAATCCCAAACTATGCGGATCCAGCAATATTTTGACTTCAAGATCTTTATCAGAGGAAAGTGTTTGTAATTGTTTAAGTAATGGAGTGTTTAAGTTATTTAATGGAGAAAGTGATCTCCTAAAGTATCGGTGAGCAAATACTAAAAGACCATTATAAGAGAAAATTCCTGGAGCTATGCAATCAAGAGTTGATAAATCTACAAGGCTACGTTTGTCATTTTCGTAATTCCCAAAAAGTTCTGGGAATTTTTTCAATGCAATGTTTGTATCAAATGCTGTGATGCATTCTCCCCTAATAAATTTAATGTTTTCTGAATAAAAAGATTCTCCAATGAGAGTTTTTAATTTATCTTTATCTTCATGTGTAATGTTAAATACTGTTTTTTCTAGATAATCCTGTGTGAGATTATGTATTAGGCTTTTTTCTTTTTTTGTTTCAGGGATAGATATTTCACCCAGTAGGCCAACTTTTGTATTATCAATTGAAAGGCCATGTATCCTAGACCAAGAAAGTGGACGATGCATATCATGATTAATGAAATTTGGGATGCCTGACTCCCAAGCATAATGTTCTATTAGCTGAGTCGATAATGATTTTATACTAAATGAGTAATCATACTTATTAACCAAGTTATTGTTGAATAAAGCCAGCTGCTTTTTCATTTATACCTCTGGACTTGTATAGTTAAAGGTTTTAAGTGTGTTTTGTAATGGGTTGAATCTTACGGCATCCTCTAAATGATCTGGGGCAAAGTGCGCATATCGCATCGTCATTTTGATGTCGGTATGGCCGAGTACGCGCTGCAAGACCAAAATATTACCACCATTCATCATAAAGTGGCTGGCGAAGGTATGGCGCAAAACGTGGGTTAGCTGTCCTGCCGGTAGTTCGATGCCTGTTCTTTCAAGAGCTGACCGGAACGCGCCATAACAATCACTAAATAACCGGCCTTTTTTATCATCAGGCAGAGACTCATAGAGCTCTTTGCTGATTGGGACGGTGCGGTTTTTTCTGCCTTTCGTGTTTGTGTATGTGATTTTGTATTTCGCGAGCTGGCTTTTTCTCAGGCTCTCGGCCTCAGACCACCGTGCGCCAGTGGCGAGACAGATTCTTACCACGGTTTCTAAATCAGGGTGGTCATGCCGATTACACTCTCCGAGCAGTTGCGAAATTTGGTCGTGAGTTAGCCAGGCCATTTCCATTTCTTCTGTGCGGAATGGGCGCATATTTTTCAGTGGGTTTTCCCCCTTCCATTCTCCAAGGCGGTTTAGCTCATTGAACACTGCCCGGAAGTAGGCCAGCTCAAGATTAAGCGTACGAGGTGATACCTCTTTCACTCTGTTTGAACGGGCATACTCACCTTTTAACCGTTTTTCTCGGTAGCGGGAAAACATCTGCGCATCGAAATCGCGTGCGAGTGGTTCGCCCATACACTCAAAAGCATGGTGCATGGCTAACTGGCGTTTCAAGCCGTCTTTCAGTGTAATGCCATGAGCGCTATACCATGAATCAACCAGCTCTTTTAACGTGCGCCTGTCTTCCTTTTCTTCCTGCCACGGGTTTTGAACGGTGTACTGTTCAAACGCCAGAGCCTCGCCCTTAGTAGCGAATTTCTTTCTGATACGTTTGCCTTTTGCACCGTTTGGGTAGAGCTCACAAATCCAACCGCCAGCCGGATTTTTACGGACAGTCATCAATTAACCTCGCTGTATACACCCACTACACGGCCAATCGTTTTTATCTCATTAATCCCGCACTCAAACGGTACCTTTCCACCTGCCACATGCAACCTTTTACCGGGTAGAACCGTTAACTCACGGAGGCTGATTGCGCCCTCAACATCAACAATCCAGAGGCCGTCAGCTAAAGGCGCATCTTTCTCAGCGATGTAGCTTTTGCTCTCGCTTTTAACGCAGATGGCACTTTTCAAAGGCTTTTCGAAAAGCTCGGGGTCGATATTCAAATCTCCAGTTTTAGTGAGTCGACCCTCACTTAATGTGAACGACTGGAGCTCGTAAGACGATTTTGAGTTTTCATCTGATTTTTGTGGTCCTTTCCCAGTCAGGATCCATTGGATATTGACGCCAGTCTCAAGGGCGCAGAATGCAGCGAAATCATAGGAGACGTTGCCCCGCGTATAGCGGTTTTGCAGCGTGCTGGCTGCGATATTGAAATGATTAGCGAGCTGGATTTTCTGTGTAAATCCGTAGACCTGACAGATTCTGTCTAAAACTTCTTCGTTTGATATTTGGCTTTCAAAGTCCATAAATCGCATTCTCATGTTGACCAATGCGAATAATCGCATTAGGATTCGATTGTTGGTGGCAGTTGATGGCAAGCGTCGGCAAAACTTTGGCAATCACTGTCAGAAATTTTCAAATAAGGAATCATGCAATATGGCTTCTGAAATCGCAATCATCAAAGTGCCTGCACCTATCGTCACTCTGCAACAATTCGCAGAGCTTGAGGGTGTTTCTGAACGTACCGCTTACCGTTGGACGACCGGCGACAATCCTTGCGTACCAATCGAACCCCGTACTATCCGTAAAGGCTGCAAGAAAGCAGGTGGCCCGATTCGTATTTATTACGCACGCTGGAAAGAAGAGCAGTTGCGTAAGGCGTTGGGTCATTCCCGTTTTCAACTCGTCATCGGCGCTTAATTCACTTTATGTGAATTGTAAGGATGCAACATGTTTGATTTTCAGGTTTCCAAACATCCCCACTATGACGAAGCATGCCGGGCTTTTGCGCAGCGTCACAACATGGCGAAGCTGGCAGAACGTGCGGGTATGAACGTTCAAACGTTACGTAACAAGCTCAACCCGGAACAGCCTCACCAGTTCACGCCGCCTGAATTGTGGCTACTGACTGACCTGACCGAAGACTCAACCCTCGTTGATGGTTTTCTGGCGCAGATTCATTGCCTGCCATGTGTACCGGTTAATGAGTTGGCTAAAGACAAATTGCAGTCTTATGTCATGCGCGCAATGCGTGAACTAGGCGAGCTGGCGAGCGGTGCGGTATCTGATGAACGCCTGACCTCTGCCCGTAAGCACAACATGATTGAAAGCGTTAATGCTGGCATTCGTATGTTGTCGTTGTCGGCGCTGGCATTGCATGCGCGTCTGCAGACTAATCCCGCTATGTCGAGCGTGGTCGATACCATGAGCGGTATTGGCGCATCCTTCGGGCTGATTTGAGGTGCGTATGCTGAAAAGTGAACCGTCATTCGCGTCTCTGCTCGTTAAACAAAGCCCCGGCATGCACTACGGCCACGGCTGGATCGCAGGTAAGGACGGTAAGCGTTGGCACCCAAGCCGCTCACAGGCTGATTTACTTGCTGGCCTCTCAACTCAAAAACAGGGGGAATCATGGCTATCGAAGCTGTTTCCGCAACTGTTCCGCTAAAAGCGGGTGAACGTCTGGCCGGTCTCAATCATGTGGCTGAACTGCGCGCGAGATATTGGGGCGATAGCTGGAAAGAGGTTGAGCGTTTTGTCGATGATATGCGCGATAAACGTGACCCACAATTTGAAGAAAATAATCGGGCGCTGGCCGCTATTTTCTTTTTGGCAAAAATCCCGGCGGCTCGTCATGAGCTCGAATTAAGTGAGCTGACTACTGACGAGAAAAAGGCGCTTATTACAGCGATGAATCATTTTCGTGCAGTGGTGAGTTTATTTCCCAAACGGCTAACCATGCCGAATTAATCCAAACAGAAATTTAATGGCGTAAACCCGCCGGGCTTCTTATTGCCAGAAATCAGGAGAATCAATTATGCGTAATACCTTAACCCGTAGTTTTAACACTGATAGCGATGCGCTGGCCGTATTGCTGACCGATGCCAAAAAAGAAGAACGTAAAGACCGCGCGCTCGCTGTTTCAATCCGTCTTGAGGCACTGGCGATTCATATCACCAAAGAGGGGATGAGTGGCACCGAAGCCGCTGAACTGCTGCGCAGTGAAGCCACCCGCTTTGAGAACGAATCACAGGAGCTGCATTAATGGCCGATGCAATGGATTTAGCACAACAGCGTGAGCAGGAAGACCGCGAGCGCCATATCAACACCGCACGCACCCGCATAGCTGCGCCCTCTCGTTTCCTCTGCGAAGAATGCGACGCACCAATCCCGGAAGCTCGCCGCATTGCGATACCGGGCGTGGCCTTTTGCGTGACCTGTCAGCAAATAGCAGAGCTCAAATCTAAACATTACAGGGGAGTTTAAATGAGTATTCGTATCGAAGTTGGCGGCAAATGGGTTATTACCAGCGACCAATATCAATTCATCCTGAATGAAAAGAAAATCGCTCAATCAGGGAAGAAAGCTGGCCAGGAATGGCTCGACACCATCGGCTATTACCCGAAGATTAACCAGCTTATTTCCGGTCTGGCACATCACTACATCCATAACTCGGAGCTTCAAACTCTGAATGACATTGCCTCAGAAATTGAGAGGTTGGGGATGTTATGTGAGTCAGCCTTTCATACTGGGATTGCGAAATAACATATGGTTAAGGGCGTGGCAGACGTTACTCATTACCACGGAACACCTGTATGGGGTGACGCCGGTAACGTTCACCGTATTGCGGTCACCGGTGCTGGCGCATTTGTATCGTATGCTCGTCCTGACCAATTAGCTGCATCAATTAAATACGCCCTCTCTGTTGCTATAGATAATGGAGCTTTTTCAGCGTGGAAGCGTGGCCTTGTTATTGACTGGCAGCAATTCTATCAATGGCTGATTCCTTATTATCACCATCCCAAGCTGTCATTTTTTGTTATCCCTGATGTGGTTGAAGGTGGCGAAGCTGACAATGATGCACTTATCGCCAAATTACCACGCTGTTTCAAAGCCAAAGCTGCGCCAGTCTGGCATTTGCATGAATCATTGCACCGTCTGGTTGAGCTTTGCCGGGAGTGGCCGCGTGTGTGCTTTGGGTCGTCAGGTGAGTACGCAACTATCAGAACCCAGCTCTGGCATCGCAGGATGTCAGAAGCGTTTGAAACCATTTACTGCAAACATAGTTTCTCAACGCAGGTGCACGGGCTCCGCATGCTCGATGGTAGGGTTTTGGGTAACTATCCTTTGGCGACTGCCGACAGCACAAACCTTGCCTGTAATGTGCCGAAATTCGAAGTCAAATACCCGGAGCTCACAAAAGCAATTCGCGAAGCCGATTATGCGAAAAACCTTTCTGAAGATGAACTTAAAGCCGTCATTCTCAAACGCCGTTGCGCCATTCTGAAAAATACTATTGAGGCCGTATCCCCTCCATCGATTGAAAACTGGCTATCAAAAGGGTTGGCTCCGCTTCAACTGGAGTTGGCTATCGCATGACGAAATATACGTTTGCATACCCGTGGAATGCTCCACGGTCGGCAATAGCCAGCCCATATCTTACTTATGACCAACAGCATCGCCGCGACCGTATGTTTGCGGCTTTGCTACATGCGAGAAAAGTGCTTTCTCTCCAGCCCGAGTGCGTGCGTTTTGACGTTTATCGCACCGCTGCTGTGCTGGAGCAAAATCAGGGCAGTCAAAGAGCCAATGCCTTTTTAATCAGCTTCTGCAAAAAGGCATTGCCACGTCTTGAACTGGTCGCAAAAAAATACGAGTGCACGGGTATCAACAGCAATGTATCAACCGCTGTTTTTGGTGGTCATTTTGATACCCAGCTTATGCAATATCTGGCGTCACGCATGGTTAATATGGTTGCCAGATATAACCGCCTCCCTGATATGTCGCGCGCCGATATTGACTTGCTGGCTGCTGATATCGCTAATTTCATTCGTGCTGAACTGGCTGACATTGATGACACCGGATTTAGCGAGCTTAAAACGCTGTACACCTGGTATATGCGCGCAGGTATTATCTCCCTGCAATTCAATGTTACCCCGCCACATTGGGAGCGGGTGACAAAGAAATATGTCGGCGAGGATGAAATTGCCCCGGCTATCACCCGCATGTTTAACGAGGTGTGGTGGCGTGGTCGTCTGCGTCGCATTGCGGCTGCATGGCGTGAAAACCTGCACATTGCCGCTGGCAACGTCAGCAAGAAAAGACATGTCTACGCGAGTAAAAACTGCGTGACCGACTGGCGCGAGCAGAAGCGCCGCACGCGTGAATTTCTCAAGGGGCTGGATCTCGAAGACGAAGACGGCAACCGCATCAGCCTGATTGAAAAATACGATGGCTCGGTCGCTAACCCTGCGATACGTCGCTGCGAGCTGATGACCCGTATCCGTGGGTTTGAAAATATCTGCAATGAGCTCGGTTATGTCGGTGAGTTTTATACCCTGACCGCGCCGTCAAAATATCACGCCACAACTAAGGCGGGTTACCGTAACACCAAATGGAAAGGAGCCAGCCCGTCGGACACGCAGAGTTATCTCACCGGCCTTTGGGCGCGCATTCGTGCCAAGTTACATCGGGAAGAAATCCGTATTTTCGGCATCCGTGTTGCCGAGCCTCATCACGACGGAACGCCTCACTGGCACATGCTTATGTTCATGTTGCCGGAAGACGTCGAGCGCGTGCGCCTCATCATACGTGATTATGCGTGGGAGGAAGACTGCCACGAACTGAGAAGCGATAAAGCCAAAAAAGCGCGCTTTCATGCCGAGGCCATTGACCCGGAAAAAGGCAGCGCTACCGGCTATGTTGCTAAATACATTTCGAAAAATATCGACGGCTATGCTCTTGATGGTGAAACCGATGACGAAAGCGGTGAGTTGCTGAAAGAGACAGCCCCCGCTGTATCAGCATGGGCGGCGCGCTGGCACATCCGTCAATTCCAGTTTATCGGCGGTGCGCCGGTGACGGTCTACCGTGAATTGCGTCGTCTCGCCGATACCGAGACCGCGCACGGTCTGAGCGTTGAATTTGCCGCCGTCCATGATGCCGCTGATGCCGGTGACTGGGCTGGTTACATTAATGCGCAGGGTGGCCCGTTTGTCCGTCGCGATGATTTGCAGGTGCGCACGCTGTATGAACCGCGCGCCGAGTTTAACCAGTATGGTGAGGAAACCGTCTGCATCCGTGGCGTGTACGATTCTGCTGTCGGTGCTGGTACCCCGATTTTAACCCGGCTAACGCAGTGGAAAATTGTGCCGAAGCGTGCCGTTGATTTGGCCGTTGACGTTAAGGGCGCTTCTGCGCCCTCTCGGAGTTCTGTCAATAACTGTACGGGAAGCGAAAGCGATCCACCGATACTCGATTTAACAAAACCGCTGAGTCGGCGTGAAAGACGAGAGTTGACGAACCGACTCAGAAAGAAAAAGCCAACAACACGGCGAAAATTCATCCACGGAACGGAAATGCAAAACGTCGCTATAACTAAAACTATCGACGAGATACATTTAACAACCGGCATCAAAATCAGCCGGGGCGAAGCCCTTCACCTGATGGCCGGTGGTAAAAGTTGTTTTAACGGTCGATGGGTGCGCGGAACGTCACAAGGTGAAATCTTTGCTACTGCTCCTTCACATCAGGCGCAAGCCCGGAAAATCCTTAATCGTGTTGCGGCTTTAGCTGAGATGGCAACGAAAATGTAACCGCTAATATTCATCCATATCATGTACATACAGTGTATTTAACTGTGATTTTTTTCTTCACACCTTTTGCCACTACGTGCTACTGTATGTTTATACAGTATCTCGTAGTGGAGGTTGTGTGGATAGAGAGTTGAGAGAGCACGTCATGATAGAGCGTGTCGAAATGATTGCGCGTCTGACGACTGAGGGGACTTGTCAGGAGCGAGACCGAGAAATTGCCTTAAATTTGATTGCGGAAATAGCAAAAGGCAACCTAATGAAAAACAATAATTTTTCCGTTGTTTTTTCCGCTCCGCCTGTCGATGAGACTTTTGCAAAGGAGAGCAAGGTGAAGGTAAATATCACGTTAGATAAAGACCAAAAAATAGGACAGCCGATAATTGATGCTTTTCAATGCGAATTGACCAGGCGAATACAGTCTGTTTTTCCGTCAACGCGCGTTACGGTTAAAAAGGGATCCATGACTGGGGTCGAGTTGATGGGGTTCGATAAAGATTCAGACCGCGAAGCGTTGGATAGCATCCTTCAGGAAGTGTGGGAAGATGAGAGCTGGCGTTAATACCTGAAAAATGTGCAACCCTCGACCCCATGTTTGATAGCATGGGGTTGTTTTTTAGGGATTACACACAAAGGAAAATTATGGATACTGTAATAGCATTTTTATCTCTGGCTCTCTTTATTGCTTTTATCGTGGGTTTAATCAAGCCGTCGCTGGTTCGAATGCCGAGCCGTAAGCACTCCAGTACGGTTTATCTCGGTGGCTGTCTGGCGCTGGGCGTTATTGGCTCAATCTTATGGCCGACTGAAAAAAGTCAGCCTGTCGCAAAAACTGACGTACCGGCGGTTAAAGCGGAACCGGCTAAACCAACGTTTGAGTATGCAGATAAAACCCTCAAAGATTATCGTAACGAGCCAAAAGAAACCCGGCACGATATCGTTAAAGGCTATGTCGGCTTCAAAGGTGTACCGGCCAGCTCTGCTGATGCGTTTTATGCCTGTATGAGTGAATACACTTTTACTAAAGAAGATGCGTTAAAGCTCGGTGATGTGTTAGGGTGGTGTTTCAACGACTTCGAGAAGGATCCACAATCTCTGAATAATAAAATCAACCTTGACGCATTTCAGGGTAATTTTAGTGGTTGGGATGGCTCTTATCGCCCGTTAGAGAGGCTGATAAAAGCGAGCATGAATGATGATTCCTCTTATAAACATGTTTCAACGGTCTACCATCTGATTTTGAATAAAGACCCACATGCCGTTGTAAAAACAACGTTTCGCGGCACTAATGCTTATGGTGGGGTGGTAAAACAAACCGTAGCGGCGCGCGTCAACGTGCGAACGGGTGAGGTCGATTCGATACTCGACAATTAAGGTTAATTATGTTGGTGCTAATATTATGTTAGCACTAACGTTTAAATGCGATTAAGGGGGGGCTATGGAATATCAATTAGATTTAAAAGAAAATGCAATTGATAGTTTTAATGAGGCATTGGCAAAGTATGAATTAGGTCAGGAAGGGGAAACGCGGCAATATAAATTTGCGATTTTACATCTATCACACTTTCTTGAGCTAGTGCTGAAATTATATATAGTCTCTGTGGACGAATATCTGCTGTTCACTAAATGTTATAACCCTATTAGAGATAAAGCTAAGCGAGAATCAATAGACCTTTTGGGAGCGTATAACGCTCTTAGCAAAGAAGGTGTCGACTTAGGCAAGTTCATTGATGGTATTGCCCGTCCTTACACCATTACATTAGACCAAGCGTTAAATTTCGCTAAGTGCGAAAAATGCAGTAAAACAGGTGTCGATTTTGTAGATATTGATTTTTGTAACGATATCGATTGGCTAAAGAATCTAAGGAATGATATCGAACATTATCAATTCAGACTCACCCCAAAAGAAGCTCGGTTGTGTATTGGCCGTCTTGTTCGAGGTGTGGCTGAGTTTATCGATATATTCGATCTTTTTAATCTAGAAGATGAGGTCGGCTCTGAAAATTTAAAGATATTTCAAACATTGGCTGATGAATATTCTCATTTGCTTAGTGAGGCTGAAAAGGAAGTCAAAGAAAAGGAGTTCGAAGCTTTTTACGGTGTAAGACCAAAGTTTTATGAATTAGTTAATTGGAATGTATATGAATGTCCCGCCTGTTCAAATAATACAATGATTCCATCAGATGAATCGACGACGGGTTACAAGTGTACATTTTGTCAGAATGAAGATAGTGATGATATTGAGGTGGTTTGTGATTGTTGCGGTGCAATGGCTCCCGGTGGTGAAATGAGCATTTGGCACATGGATGATGGAGAGGTCGAGTATCGCTGTTACTACTGCTCAGGACAGTATCATGCAGATAAAGATGATTAACTCGCCTTTAACCGGAGAGGATGAAGGTAAAAATCATAGGATTCCCCGCTAATTTATATTCAAATTTGTTTGATTTCTGCATTGCATGCATAAGGTGCATGGTTTTGCCTGCGTCAGGCTTGCCCGTTCTGGCCGTGCGCCGCCAGAGCTGGCACGGATCCAGAGTGGTCATGCAACTGCATTAAAATCGCCCCCTAAAGCGGGCAGGCGTGGCGGGGAAAGCATTGCGCGCCAGCGGTGGTGCGTAATATTAAAAATTATCGTCTGAGCGCGTCGTGATGGCGCGGTCATGGTTGCTGTCGGTTCGTTTGTGGTCGGGAGCGGTGGTGTGCGCGTGGCGCGTCTGAGGCGTGATGGTGGGTGTGTATGGAAAAGCCGCCTAGAGACAGCGGCTTATCAGCAATGGTGGGATTCAAACTGCTAATTATATTTCTGAAACATTAACCTAATTTACATGTATGTAGAGTCCACAGTCACTAGACCAGTCGGGGCACTCTAAAGTAAGCCCAAACTGCTTGTATATTTCATCAATGACTAATGTTATCTCACGATAATCATCAAAACCTGTAATGCGTTGGTCATTGAATTTTTCATAAAGATTCTGAAAGGTGACGCCTAACTCTGATAATTGATTTCTTATTTTTGAGTTGGATAGTGTAAGGGCTAGTTTTGGGTCGTATTCATTAATATTGATGTTTAGAGAATGGACGTAACCTATCGCATAAGCATAGGAGTTGATAATTAGCTTGAGGCGTTTTTTTGATTCGAGATACATTTCATTCAGAGAAATGTTATCTCTTTTATAGTTCAGAATGAGATTTTCAATCTCGTCAGACACTTCATTTACAACAGTATCAAGATTCTCTAGAAATAAATCGATAGTCTCTTGAGGGGCTGACCCCGAGGACATGTAATTAGCAAGGTATTCAGACCATGCACGCGTGGCTGAGATAAGCAGCGCGTCGCCATACTCGTTGACCGTAAAGTTTTGGGCTAAGCATGTTAGCAAGTTTTTTTCATGTACGTGCACTAACTCATGGTGAATGCGATGGATGACTGCGCGGTATCCTTCTTCATTCAATTTCAGGAAACTACCATCATTAAAAAGCTCAACAAAAAAATCAATGGATAGCACAAGGGTAAATTCTTTACATAGCCCGTCACTGCCAATTTTTGTTACTAACTGCCCGACGGCTGCACCCTGTTTGCTATTGGTAAAAGAACTAGGGGATTTATGTTGGTAAATGGATGTCACATTTTGAAGGGCTTCACTGAAGTTATAGGAAACAAACACGCATTTTAATTTTGAGATATCAAGATTGAGATTGTTTGTTAAAGCTCGAATAGCTTCTAGCGTGAAATTACCAATGTTATTGGCTTCTTGCTCATTAGAGAAACCTTCGAGGGTTATTTTAAAATCAATTTCCAAAATATTAATCTCCGCGCCCATTGTTTTGATATCTGATGCACTATAGCTTTCGCAGATTGCATCTTCAATGATGAGCGCAGAGATTGAGGCGGACTAAGTTATTCCGGGTTGTCGAGGGTGTACTCTTTGAACCTGATGACCTCCATGCCGAGCCAGTCGTTTACCTCCCTGAACCTGTCCTGTAGCGGCGACAGCTCGTTACGCACGAATACCTTTGCCACCTTCTCAACGTCGCCGGTTGAGCCGATATTCTCGGGCTTGCCGCCCATGAGCTGGAACGGCACGCGGTGCGCGTCCATCAAGTCGGCGGCGCTGGCTTTTTTGATGTTGAAAAAGTCATCCTTTGTGGCGACCTCGCTCAACGGCACGATTTTGATGCCGTCCGTTTTTCCACCGGGAGCGTAGAAAAACAGGTTCTTAAAGTTGCCGAGCCCTTTCGAGTTGCGCATCGCCTCGCGCAGCGATTCGACGTCGGTCGCGCTCTGCGCCGGGTCGGTCACATACATGATGTAACCTGCGTGCGCGCCGTTCCGGTAATACTTGAGGCGGAACAACGTCGCGGCTTCATTCAGCCAGGCGGAATTAAGCGCGCTGAGATATTCGGGCAGGCCGTAAATCTCCTGATTAATATCGGGCTCCAGCAGATGAAACACGGTATCAGGCGCGAACTCATGTGGCAGAGTGAAGTTTTCCACAAACCAGAAAATCGAATCGTCGACCCCGCGCCGGGTATATTTGGCCGGTGAGGCAAGCAGCTTGATTAACTGGCCGGTGACGCTGTGGCGCTGCTCAAGAAAGGCGTTGCCGAATACCAGATAGTCGAGCGCAAAGCGGCTGAAATCCTGACGGGACAGCAGCGGGTGCGGAATGTAGGTGCTCGCGAGCACGTTGCGCTTAACGTAAATCGGTGAGCTGTGATGTACAGCAGAGCGCAGGCTCTTTGCCAGCCCGGAGAAGCTGACCGGCGGCTCGTACCATTTGCCGTTACTGATGCACTCGACATAATCCAGAATGTCGCGCTTATCGAGTACCGGCACCGGCTCGCCAAAGGTGAACGCTGTTGTTTTTGGCGGAGCGCTGGCGGTCAGTTGTTGTGGCTTGCTGGCCTTCTGCGCAGCGGCTTTACGGGATTTTTGCTTACCCATTTTAGTTGAACTCCAGAATAGATTTAGGCTGCATGCCGCTACCGGCGGAAAGCGGTTCGTTTAACAGTGCGTGCATGGTCGCCCATGCGATATCGGCGTGACTGGCTTCTTCGGTGCGGCTGGCCTCGTAGGTGGCGCTGCGCCCGCTGCTGGTCATGGTTTTGCGGATGGACATAAACGACTGTGTGACGTCGGTCGCCCCGGCGTCGTACTCCAGACAGCCGCGGCGAATGGTGTCTTTTGCCTTTAGCACCATCGCGGTTTTCATCTCAGGCGTGTAACGGATGCCGCGTGCCGCCGGGTAGAATGAGCGCACCAACTGGAACACGCCGAGACCGAGGCCGGTTGCGTCAATGCCGATGTATTCGACGTTGTATTTTTCGGTCAGCTTGCGGATGCCCTCGGCCTGTGCGGCAAAGTCCATGCCCTTCCACTGGTGACGCTCCAGCATGCGGAACTTGCCACCCGAGACCACCGGCGGCGCGAGCACGACGCACCCGGCGCTGTCGCCGGTGTGTGACGGGTCGTAACCAATCCAGACAGGGCGCGAGCCGAACGGGTGGTCGGCGAACGGGGCAAAGTCCTCCCATTCTTCCATCACGTCGACCATGCAGCGCTGCAGTTCCTCGAACGGGAATACCGACGCTTTATCGTCGACAAACTCGCACATAAACAGATTCTTAAAGTCCTCATCACTGTTTTCGCGTTTGAGCTGGTCGAGGTCGAACAGGGTACAGCCACCGGCAAGTGCGTCCTCAATAGTGACAATCTGCCGCCACTGGCCATCGTCGCCGAGCTGACCACCGGCGAGCGCGCTGTGACTGATGTCGATTTCGATGCGGTCGGCAATACGGCTGCGCCCCTTGTTGAACAGCTCGCCAGACCAGAAGGGGTAAGCGCCGTGCGCCAGTGTGGAGGGTGTCGAAAAGTAGGTTGAGCGCAGGTGCTTCTGCGAGGCCATGCCGGACGCGACTTTGCGCAGTTTCTGAAAATTCGGGATCCAGAAAATTTCATCGACATACAGGTCGCCGTTATGGCTCTGCGCGGTGTTGGAATTGGTGCCGAGAAAAATCAGCTTTGCGCCGTTGTTGCCGATGACAATCGGGTCGCCGGTCAGGTCGACGTCGACCAGTCGCGCAAACTGGATGATGTATTCGCGGAACACGTAAGCCTGCGTTTTACTGGCCGACAGAAAAATCTGGTTATGGCCGGTCTTGAGCGCGCGCAGCAGCGCCTCGCGGGAGAAATAGAACGTCGCGCCAATCTGGCGGGATTTGAGAATGTCGCGAATACGGTGCGCCAGTCCTGCGCGGTACCACTGCAACTGGTACTCGAAAGACTGGTCGAAAAATAATTCCTCCAGTTTTTCGATAGCCTCGTCGCTGAAAAAGTTCTTTTTCGGCTTCTTACGCTCGCCCTTGTTACGGTTGGCGACATTGGGGTTAAGGTCGACCTCGTTGCCGGTCTGGCTGTAGCGGTTAACGCGTGCCAGTCGCTCAATCTGCCGCCCGAGCAGGTCAATCTCTTTGAAGTCGCCGCCTGACTTTTGCGGCTTGGCGATAAGCTGAATCAGGCGCGCCTCAAGGCTGCTTTCAACGCGGGAAATCGGTGCGATGCCGTCCCAGCCGTCGCGCTGCTTCCAGCTCTGCACGGTCGGGCGCTTGACCTGCAGCATTTCGGCAATCTGTGGCACGGAAAAGCCCTGCCAGTAAAGCAGCGATGCCTGCCGTCGCGGGTCATGCAACAAGGTTGGATCGGTGGAAATGGTCATTGATGCCTCGCCGTAGTGGATTCAGGGCAAGGCTACTTAATGGCCGTCAGTGATTCGCTAAGGTGCTGTTGTGTAGGCGGTTGTCCAGTCGTCATTGGTGGTCTGGCGTGTCCTGAGTCTGGAAACTGGCGTTGACCAGTAACCCCAACCTCAGGACTCCTGACAATGGCAAAAAAAGTCTCAAAGTTCTTTCGCATCGGCGTCGAGGGTGATACCTGCGACGGGCGCATTATCAGCGCCAGCGATATTCAGGAAATGGCCGAATCCTACGACCCGCGCGTCTACGGTTGCCGTATCAACCTTGAACACCTGCGCGGCCTGCTGCCCGATGGCGTATTCAAACGTTATGGCGATGTGGCCGAGCTGAAAGCCGAGAAGATTGACGACGATTCTGCGCTTAACGGCAAATGGGCGTTGTTCGCTAAAATCACCCCGACCGATGACCTTATCGCGATGAATAAAGCCGCGCAGAAGGTCTACACCTCAATGGAAATTCAGCCGAATTTTGCCAATACCGGCAAATGCTACCTCGTCGGCCTTGCTGTCACCGATGACCCGGCGAGCCTCGGCACTGAATATCTCGAATTCTGCCGCAACGCGAAGCACAACCCGCTGCAGCGCTTCAAGGCCAACCCTGAAAACGTCTTCTCCGCCGCCACGCTCGCCGAGCTGGAATTTGAAGACGTTCCCGACACGGTGCTCAACAGCCTGGCCGATAAGGTGAAAGCCATTTTCAGCCGTAAGCAGGTCAGCGACGATGCGCGCCTGAATGATGTGCATGAGGCGGTGACCACCGTCAGCGAGCATGTGCAGACCAATCTGACCGCGCAGGATAAGCGCATTTCCGATATGGAAACCGCGTTTTCCACTTTCAAACAGGAACTGACCGGAAAGGTTGAAGAAACCAGCCAGGCATTTTTCGACCTGAAAACCACCCTCGACAAAACCGAAAGTTTCAGCCAGCCGCGACGCACGAAAGCCAGCGGCGGTGGTGGCGATGAGCTGCTGACCGACTGCTGATAAACCGCAGACCGAAACCGGGCGGCAATCCCGCCCGATACTGTGACTAACCGATTAATTCAAACAGGAAATACTATGCGTCAGGAAACCCGTTTTAAGTTCAATGCCTATCTGACCCAGCTCGCCAAACTGAACGGCATCAGCGTTGATGACGTCAGCAAAAAATTCACCGTCGAGCCGTCCGTTACTCAAACGCTGATGAACACCGTGCAGGCGTCATCCGCATTTTTGCAGACGATTAACATTCTGCCGGTCGCAGAAATGAAGGGTGAGAAAATCGGCGTCGGTGTGACCGGCACCATCGCCAGCACGACCGACACTTCGGGCGACAAAGAACGCCAGACCGCCGATTTCACCGCGCTTGAGTCCAACAAGTACGAGTGCAATCAGATTAACTTTGATTTCCACCTGACCTATAAACGCCTCGACCTGTGGGCGCGTTTTCAGGACTTCCAGCGCCGCATCCGCGACGCCATTGTCCAGCGTCAGGCATTGGATTTCATCATGGCCGGGTTCAACGGTACCACCCGCGCTGATACCTCAGACCGCAGCAAAAACCCGATGCTGCAGGATGTGGCCGTCGGCTGGCTGCAGAAGTATCGTAACGAAGCCCCGGCGCGCGTGATGAGCAACATCACCGACGCTGACGGTAAGGTCGTTTCGGCGGTGATTCGCGTCGGTAAGAACGGCGACTATGAGAACCTCGACGCGCTGGTGATGGATGGTACCAATACCCTGATTGACGAGATTTATCAGGATGACCCGAAACTCGTTGCCATCGTTGGCCGTAAGCTGCTGGCTGACAAATATTTCCCACTGGTCAACAAACAGCAGGAAAACACCGAGTCGCTCGCGGCGGATATCATCATCAGCCAGAAGCGCATCGGCAACCTGCCAGCGGTACGTGTGCCGTACTTCCCGGCGAATGCGGTATTCGTGACCACGCTGGAAAACCTCTCTATCTACTTCATGGATGAGAGCCACCGCCGCAGCATTGATGAGAACCCGAAAAAAGACCGCGTGGAAAACTACGAGTCGATGAACATCGACTATGTGGTCGAGGCGTATGCCGCCGGGTGCCTGCTGGAAAACATCACCCTGGGCGATTTCACCGCACCTGCAGCACCGGAAAGCGGAGAGTAAGCCCATGACGAGCCCCGCACAGCGTCACATGATGCGGGTCTCGGCCTCTCAAGCCGCGCAGCGGGAGCAAGCCCCGCTGCGCCACGCAACCGCCTACGAGCAGATGCTGGTAAAGCTGGCCGATGACCGCCGCACCTTAAAAACCATTCGTTCAAACGAACTGAAAGCCGCGAAAAAGCGCGAACTGCTGCCGTTCTATGCGCCGTGGGTCGCCGGTGTGCTGGCTGATGGCCGTGGCGCACAGGATGACATTCTGATGACCGTCATGCTGTGGCGTCTCGATGCCGGTGACGTTGCTGGCGCGCTGGAGATTGCGCCCTACGCGCTGAAATACGGCCTCACCTCTGACCATCGACGCACCACGCCCTACATGCTGGTTGAGGAGGTGGCGCTTGCCGCGCTGCGCCTGCGCGATGCCGGTGAGCCTGTCGACCTCGCATTACTGCTGACCACCCTCAGCCTGACCGACGGTGCTGACGTTCCCGATATGGTGCGCGCCCGTCTGCATAAAGTGACCGGCCTGACCCTGCGCGATGCTGGTCAGAATGCCGAGGCGCTGGCGCAGTTTCAGCGCGCGATGCAACTCGACCGCAATGCCGGTGTGCGCAAAGAGATTGAGCGACTGGAGCGCGCATTGAAGCCAAAGCCAGATGCTGCACCCCGTAAAACGACTAAACCGCGCACGCGCAAACCTGCCACCAAACCGGCGGCAAAGCGCGGGCGTCCACCAAAGGCGGTAAAAACCGCCGGTTAACAGAACGCTCCCCGAGCCGGGCGGCACGCCGGTCAAAGCGGGTTTTGACCCTGACGGCGACCGGCGTCCACCGCCCAACCTAATGAGGTTGTCATGACGACAGTAATACTGAATCAGCCCGACGAACCGCAGGACGTACCGGGCGTGGTGATTCCCGCACCGGAGACGGGCGACGCAGTGATTAAAAACACGTTCTTTTTCCCTGATGTGGATCCGAAGCGGGTGCGCGAGCTGATGCGTCTTGAGCAGACGGTTTCCGATGCACGCCTGCGCAACGCCATTAAGACAGGCATGGCGGAAACCAATGCAGAGCTCTACGACTACCGGCTGCGCCAGATTGCCGCAGGGTTTAAGCAACTGGCCGACGTGCCTGACGCTGAGGAAATCGACGGTGAGAATGTGCGCATTTTCCATTACCTCAGCGCCGTGACGGCGATGGCGACCGCCACCCTGTATGAGCGTTATCGCGGCGTAGAGGCTACCGGCAAGGGTGACAAAAAAGCCGACAGCGTCGAAACCACCATTGATGACCTGTGGCGGGATATGCGCTGGTCGGTCTCGCGCCTGCAGGATAAGCCGCGCTGCATCGTGGGTCAGCTCTGATGAAAGTCTACGCGATGCAGGGCGACACCCTCGACGCGCTTTGCGCCCGGTATTACGGGCGCACTGAGGGCGTGGTCGAGTCGGTGCTGCTGGCTAATCCCGGCCTGTCTGAGCTGGGCGTCATTCTGCCGCATGGCACGGCGATTGACCTGCCCGACGTTGAAACATCACCCACGGCGGAGACCCTGAATCTATGGGACTGAGTATGGAAAAAATCACCACGTTTATCGCCTACTGGCTGGCCGTGGGGCTGGCGTATTTCGGGGCAATGTCGCCCGAAAAACTGGCGCTGTATGTAGGTAGTCTGTGCGCCATTTTTACGGCGGCGGTGAATTTCTGGTACCGGCGCAAAACCTTTCGTTACCTGACAGAAATGGGAATCGACAAAGGGGTGACCCGTGAGCTCAATCGTTAAACGTTGCAGTGTGGCCGCAGTGCTGGCACTGGCGGCACTGATGCCTGATTTTCGTCTGCTGAATACCTCGCCTGATGGTCTGGCGCTGATTGCCGACCTCGAAGGGTGTCGCCTGACACCTTACCAGTGCAGCGCGGGCGTGTGGACGTCAGGCATCGGCCACACTGCCGGGGTGGTACCGAAACGCGATATCACCGAGCGCGAGGCGGCGGCAAATCTGGTCGCCGACGTGCTGAATATCGAGCGCCGTCTCGCGGTCTGCGTGCCGGTCACCATGCCGCAGCCGGTTTACGACGCGCTGGTCAGTTTCTCTTTTAACGTCGGCACCGGCGCGGCCTGTCGCTCGACGCTGGTCTCTTACATCAAGCGTCATCAGTGGTGGCAGGCATGCGACCAGCTTACCCGCTGGGTGTACGTCAATGGCACTAAAAACAAAGGGCTGGAAAACCGCCGCGCGCGGGAACTGGCGTATTGCATGAAAGGAGTAACCCAATGAAAAAATATTTACGTTCCCTGATGTTCGATGCCCTGCTGGCACTGGTGCTGCTTTGGGGGCTGGCATCGCCGCAAAGCGCCGCCGTCAACTTTGTTGCCGCATGGGCGCTGTTTGGCAGTTTTATCTGCATTACGGCGAGCCTCGCCGGAGTGGTTGCTTATGAGCACTGGCTGCGAAATACGGGCAAAAGTATTCCCGTCAATCCAGACCTGATGAAGGTATTCCGCGCCGTCTTTTGCCGTAAACCCTCTCAGGGGCGTCGGGCATGGTCTCTCATTATTTTCTCTGTTACCACGGGCTGTCTGCTTGGGGCTGGCTGGATCCTTACGGCGCTGATTTACCTGATTTGTATGCTGACCTTTAAGGCCGTTCGCGAGACTTACCGCCAGCGCATTGAGGGGGCTGGTCTGTGTCCAGAGTCATTGTGATGTTTCTGGCCTCTGCGCTGGTGCTGGCTGTGCTTGGGCTGCTGTGGTTGCGCCATGAGAACGGCAATTTATCCCGCTCCTTTGAGACGGCAAACCGCGTCGCGAGCGAACAAAAGACGACGATTGGCATGCTGAAAAATCAGCTCAGTGTTGCCGGTACGCTCGCCAGACGTAATGAATCCGCGCAGGTGGAACTGCGCGAACAGCTCGCAAAAGCCAGCGCAGATGCCAGCCGCCGTGAGCAGACGATAACGAGGTTACTTAATGAAAATGAAGCCTTTCGCCGCTGGTATAACGCTGCTCTGCCTGATGTTGTGCGTCGGCTGCACACCCGCGCCGCCTGCGCCAGCGCCGGTGATTGTGGTCAGCGGATGCCCGAGGGTGAGCCTTTGCCCGATGCCGGGAAGTGACCCGAAAACCAATGGTGACCTGAGCGCGGATATCCGCCGCCTTGAGGGCGCGCTGACCGCCTGCGCGCTGCAGGTCAAAACCGTCAAACACTGTCAGGATGAACTCGATGCAGAAGCACAAAAGCCTGCGCAAAGCGCTGATTAACGCCGTGCCGCAGCTCCGAAACAACCCCGATATGCTGCGCCTGTTTGCCGACAACGGCCATACCGATTCCCGACTGGCGAGCTCGCTGTCGTTTGAAAAGGTGTATGTGCTTAACGTGGTGGTGACCGACTTCACCGGCGACCTCGATTTGATATTCGTGCCGGTACAGGCGTGGCTGCGTGAACATCAGCCGGACATTATGACCACCGACGACGGGCGGGAAAAAGGATTCACCTGGATTATTGATATCAATAACGACGATTCGCTCGATATCAGTATCAGCCTGAGGCTCACCGAGCGCACGCTCGTCAAAGAGGTCGACGGCGCGCTGCATGTCAGCTATGCCCCTGAGCCGCCGCTGCCTGAGCCGGTAACGCGCCCGGTCGAGCTGTACGTTAACGGCGAGCTGGTGAGTAAGTGGGATGAGTGAGTTAACCGCGCTGCAGGAACGTCTTGCCGGTCTGATTGCCAGCCTGTCACCGGCGGCACGTCGTCAAATGGCGGCTGAGATTGCGAAAAAGCTGCGTACCAGTCAGCAACAGCGCATCAAGCGCCAGCAGGCACCCGACGGCAGCCCGTATGCCGCGCGAAAACGCCAGCCGGTGCGGAGCAAGAAAGGCCGCATTAAGCGCGAAATGTTCGCCAAACTGCGCACCAACCGCTTTATGAAAGCCAAAGGCAGCGACAGTGCGGCGGTGGTGGAGTTTACCGGCAAGGTGCAGCGCATGGCGCGGGTGCATCAGTACGGCCTCAAAGACAGGCCAAACCGCAACAGCCGGGATGTGCAGTACGAGGCGCGCCCGTTACTCGGTTTCACCCGCGACGATGAGCAGATGATTGAAGACGTCATAATCAGGCACCTCGGCAAATAACTATTGTGTGAACCACCACCGGAGCCACGCGAATTGGCGCGGTTCCAGACCAGAGGCATCCTTGCACTATGAATACGTTATCCACGATACAGGAGCTCGCGCGCGCGATTCGCAACCTCATCCGCTCAGGTGTGGTGACTGAGGTTGATACCGTGCAGGGGCTGTGCCGCGTACAAAGCGGCGGGATCCAGACTACATGGCTGAACTGGCTGACCACCCGCGCCGGTCGTTCGCGGACGTGGTGGGCTCCCTCGGTCGGTGAGCAGGTTCTGCTGCTGGCAATCGGTGGCGAGCTTGATACCGCTTTCGTGCTGCCGGGTATTTTCTCCGACGATAACCCCGCCCCGTCTGCCTCGGCGGATGCGTGGCATGTGGTTTTTCCTGATGGTGCGGTCATTGAGTACGAGCCCGAGACCGGCGCGCTGACAGTCAGCGGCATAAAAACGGCCGACGTGACGGCATCGGAGTCCATCACCGCAACCGTGCCGCTGGTACTGGTGAAAGCCTCGACCAGTATCACACTCGACACCCCGGAGGTGATTTGCACCAACAAGCTGACGACGGCAACGCTTGAGGTGCAGAAAGGCGGCAAGATGAGCGGCAATATCGAACATTCCGGCGGGTCACTGTCGTCTAATGGCAAGGTGCTCCATACCCATAAACACCCCGGCGACAGCGGCGGGACAACGGGTATGCCGATATGACAGTGCGCTATCAGGGTATGAACCGAAATACCGGCCTCGGCATCAGCGACACTGAGCACATCAGCCAGAGCATGCGCGATATTCTGCTGACGCCGGTCGGCTCGCGGGTGATGCGTCGTGAATATGGCTCGCTGCTGTCTGCGCTGATTGATATGCCGCAAAACCCGGCGCTCAGGCTGCAAATCATGGTGGCGTGTTATTCGGCTATCCAGAAGTGGGAGCCGCGCATCAGGCTTACCGCCATCAGCTTTGAGACCGGCGACGCTGGCGAGATGTATGTCGATATTACCGGGATGCGTACCGATACCGGTGCGTCAGTTTCAACCACTGTTTCACTGAGTTAAATCACTATGGCAACTGTTGACCTGAGTCAGTTACCCGTTCCCGACGTGGTTGAGGAACTGGACTATGAAACCATCCTTGCGGAACGCATTGCGACGCTGATTTCGCTCTACCCCGAAGACCAGCAGGAGGTCATTGCCCGGACGCTGGCACTTGAGTCGGAGCCGATTGTTAAGCTGCTGCAGGAAAACGCCTACCGCGAAGTCATCTGGCGTCAGCGGGTGAACGAAGCCGCGCAGGCGGTGACGCTGGCCTATTCCGCCGGTAACGACCTCGACGTCGTGGCAGGGAACAACAATACCGAACGCCTGACCATCACCCCGGCGGATGACACCACCATTCCGCCGACACCTGCCGTTATGGAATCCGATACTGACCTGCGTCTGCGCACGCAACAGGCGTTTGAGGGCTTGAGCGTGGCGGGGCCGGTCGGGGCATACGAGTATCACGGTCGCAGCGCCGACGGGCGGGTCGCTGACGTCTCGGTCGCAAGTCCGTCGCCAGCCTGCGTGACGATTACCGTGCTATCGCGCGAGGGTGACGGCACTGCCAGCCCTGAACTACTGGCGATTGCTGATAAAGCGCTGAACGCCGAAGATGTGCGCCCGGTGGCTGACCGGGTGACCGTCCAGTCAGCCGAGATTGTGCCGTACCAGATTGACGCGACGCTCTACGTTTACCCCGGTCCCGAATCTGAACCCATCAGGCAGGCATCAGAGCAGAAGCTGCAGAGCTACATCAGCGCGCAGCACCGCCTCGGGCGTGATATCCGTCTGTCGGCCATTTACGCGGCGCTGCATGTTGAAGGTGTGCAGCGTGTCGAGCTGGCATCACCGCAGGCCGATATTGTTCTGAGTAAGTCGCAGGCGTCGAACTGCACCGAGTATCAGATAGCTATCGGGGGCTCGGATGAGTGACCGGCTGTTACCCGTTGGCTCGTCGCCGCTGGAGGTTGCCGCCGCTGCCGCACTCTCTGAGATTCAGCGCGTGCCGGTGCCATTGCGCACGCTGTGGAACTGGCGCACCTGCCCGGTAAACCTGCTGCCGTATCTGGCGTGGGCGCTGTCGGTCGACAGGTGGGATGAGAAGTGGCCGGAGGCGACAAAGCGCAGCGTCTGCGCCTCCTCGTTTTTCGTCCATCAGCATAAAGGCACCATCAGCGCATTGCGTCGGGTGGTTGGGCCGCTCGGTTTTCTGATTGAAGTGCGCGAGTGGTGGCAACTCGACGAGGAGCCAGGCACATTCCGCCTCGTTGTCGGTGTGCTCGACAGCGGCATTACTGACGAAATGTATCAGGAACTTGAGCGCCTGATTGAAGACGCCAAACCGGCAAGCCGTCACCTGACGGGGCTGGCTATCAGCCTGAGTGCAACCGGCGAGCTGTATGTCGGCGCGGGATGCTACGACGGCGACGCGCTGACCGTTTACCCCTACACACCCGAGGAAATTGTCATCGGTAGTGAATATTATCCGGCCTCGGCCATCCATTTGATTGATAACCTGAGAGTGAACGCATGACCGCAAAATATTTTGCCATTCTGACCAATCAGGGCGCGGCGCGGCTGGCGAACGCGGCGGCACTCGGTACCAAACTCAACCTGACGCAGATGGCCGTCGGTGATGCGAATGGTACGCTGCCGACCCCTGACCCGGCGCAGACGAAGCTCATTAACCAGAAGCGCATCGCACCGCTGAACCTGCTGACCGTTGACCCGGCCAATACCAGCCAGATTATCGCGGAACAGATTATTCCCGAGAATGAGGGCGGCTTCTGGATCCGAGAGATTGGTCTCTATGATGATGCCGGTGTACTTATTGCCGTGGCGAACTGCCCGGAAACCTACAAGCCGCAACTGCAGGAGGGAAGCGGCCGCACGCAGACCATTCGCATGATTCTGATTGTGTCGAGCACGTCGGCCATCACCCTGAAAATCGACCCGTCGGTCGTGCTGGCAACTCGCCAGTATGTTGACGATAAGGTTATCGAGGTGAAAGCCTATGCCGATAGTCTGCTGGCCGCACACCTCACTGCTGCTGACCCGCACGCTCAGTACCTCAAGACAGCGGATATTGATAAATATATTCCGGTCGGGTTTCCTCTGCCGTGGCCGCAGGCAACGCCGCCGAGCGGCTGGCTGAAATGCAATGGCGCAGCTTTTGACAAGGCGAAATATCCAAAGCTGGCGGTCGCTTATCCCTCAGGCAACCTGCCTGACTTGCGCGGTGAGTTTCTTCGTGGGTGGGATGACGGGCGAGGGGTTGACGTTGGGCGAGGTATTCTTACTGCGCAATCTCAAGATTTAGCGCCGCATGTTCACCGTTATGGTTTTTGGACTGCGCGCCTGAATGACTCGTCGTTAGCGGATTTTGCGGGTACGACTATTTTAAAGCAAATAACCCCATCAACGCCTGTAATTGATTTTGATAACTACCCATTACCAAACTCGGTAATCACAGAAGGTGGCGTTGTGAGTGCATCCACTCAGCCAATGTCCAGCACTGAAACGCGTCCGCGTAACGTTTCATTTAATTACATAGTGAGGGCAGCTTAATGGCTAAAGCAACACTAAATAAAAATGGGATTGCTACAAAAGCTGGTGATGTAACGGTTTTTAACTACGATGGGGAAACCCGCGAATATCTGGCATCAACAATCGAGTATCTGGCTGTAGGTGTGGGGATTCCTGCGAACTCATGCACCGATGCGCCGGTTGATGCAAAAGACGGATTTGCTGTGTGCCGCTCGGCCAACCTGGACGGGTGGGAATATGTAGCAGACCACCGGGGAGAAGTTGTGTATGACACTGAAACCGGCGATTCTGTCGAAATTACTGAGCCTGGTGATTATCCTGCAAGTGTGACCACTATCCAGCCACTTACGCCTTATGACCGCTGGAACGGTAGCGAGTGGGTAACGGATGAGAATGCGCAGAAAAGCGGACAGATGCTGGAAGCAGAGAAGCAAAAATCCTCATTACTGGCCGAGGCGCAAAGCACAATCAGCCTGTGGCAGACTGAACTGCAGCTCGGCATCATCAGCAATGATGACAAGGTCAGCCTGATTGCATGGATGAAATACATTCAGGCGCTTAACGCAGTCGACATCTCAACAGCACCGGATATTGAGTGGCCGGTCAAGCCGGAGTGATGCAGGGCGGGCTGATGCCCGTCTTTTTTATGATTTATTTATGTGCCATCCGCTATCCATCGCCGACAAATAGCCCCTCACCAGACCAGCCCGGACAATAACACTCGCCCACTAACCACGGAGTTAACCGGATGAGTGATTTTCACCACGGCACGCAGGTCATCGAAATCAATGACGGTACGTGTGTTATTTCTACGGTCGCGACTGCAATCGTCGGCATGGTCTGCACGGCCAGCGATGCGGATGCCGCGACATTTCCCCTCAACGAGCCGGTACTGATTACCAATGTGCAGAGCGCCATTGCGAAAGCCGGTAAAAAAGGCACGCTGTCTGCATCCCTGCAGGCTATCGCCGACCAGTCAAAACCCGTCACCGTTGTCGTGCGCGTAGCCGAAGGTGTCGACGATGACCCGGATGCAGCTCAGGCGCAGACCATTTCCAACATCATCGGCGGCACGGATGAGAACGGTAAATACACCGGCATCAAGGCGCTATTGACTGCCGAAGCGGTCACCGGCGTTAAGCCGCGCATTCTCGGCGTGCCGGGTCTCGATACGCAGGAGGTCGCAACCGCACTCGCGTCGGTCTGTATCAGCCTGCGCGCGTTTGGTTACGTCAGCGCATGGGGCTGCAAGACCATTTCAGACGCCATCAAATACCGCGATAATTTCAGCCAGCGCGAGCTGATGCTTATCTGGCCTGATTTCCTCTCATGGGACATCACCGCGAACGATACCGCCACGGCTTACGCCACCGCGCGTGCGCTCGGCCTGCGTGCCTATATTGACCAGACTGTCGGCTGGCACAAAACCCTGTCTAACGTTGGCGTGCAGGGCGTCACCGGCATCAGTGCGTCAGTCTTTTGGGATTTGCAGGCATCCGGCACCGATGCTGACCTGCTCAACGAGGCCGGGATCACGACGCTGGTGCGCAAGGATGGTTTCCGCTTTTGGGGTAACCGCACCTGCTCTGATGACCCGCTTTTTCTGTTTGAGAACTACACCCGCACCGCGCAGGTGCTGGCCGACACGATGGCCGAGGCGCACATGTGGGCGGTCGATAAGCCCATTACCGCATCGCTCATCCGTGACATTGTCGACGGCATTAATGCCAAATTCCGCGAGCTGAAATCAAATGGCTACATCGTGGACGGTGAATGCTGGTTCGACGAGGAATCGAACGACAAGGAAACCCTCAAGGCCGGGAAACTGTATATCGACTACGACTATACGCCGGTTCCACCACTGGAAAGCCTGACCCTGCGCCAGCGTATCACCGATAAATATCTGGTGAATCTGGCCGAATCGGTCAACAGCTAAGGAGCCTGAAACAACATGGCACTACCCCGCAAACTCAAATATCTGAACATGTTCAATGACGGCCTCAGCTACATGGGCGTTGTTGAATCGGTGACGCTGCCGAAGCTGACCCGCAAGCTCGAAAACTATCGCGGCGGCGGCATGAATGGCGCGGCGGCGATTGACCTCGGCCTCGACGATGATGCGCTCACCGTCGAGTGGTCTGTCGGTGGCCTGCCAGATGTGGCGCTGTGGGCGCAGTACGCCGCGCCGGGTGCTGATGCCGTGCCGCTGCGTTTTGCTGGATCCTACCAGCGCGACGACACCGGCGAAATCATCGCGGTCGAGGTGGTCATGCGTGGCCGTCACAAAGAAATCGACGGCGGCGAAAATAAGCAGGGTGAAAACACCTCGACCAAACTGTCGACCGTCTGCACCTACTACCGCCTCACGATTGATGGTAGCGACGTCATCGAAATCGACACCGTCAACATGGTCGAGAAGGTGAACGGCGTCGACCGTCTGGAACAGCACCGCCGCGCAATCGGGCTGTAATTCCCTGACCGGTCAGCACTGCTGGCCGGTTATTAACTCCTTTCAGAGCAGAGAAAAAATCATGGCAAAAGCACCACGTAAAACCGCTGGATTTGTTGATACGGCTGGCAATGAAATTGACACCGTAAACCCGAACGTCGTGACCCTCGATAAGCCGATTAAGCGTGCCGGTCAGACGATTGATAAAGTCACCCTGATTGAGCCGAACGCCGGTACCCTGCGCGGCGTGAGTCTGGCAGCTGTGGCGCAGTCCGAAGTCGATGCACTGATTAAGGTGCTGCCCCGCATGACCTATCCCGCGCTCACGGCGCAGGAACTTACCGCAATGAATCTGCCCGATATGCTGTCGCTGGCCGCTAAGGTGATTGGTTTTTTGTCACCGGCTTCGGCGGAATAGATTTCCCGCCCGACCTGTCGACCGATGACCTGATGGCGGATATCGCAGTGATTTTCCACTGGTCGCCATCAGAGCTCTATTCCCTGAGCCTGACCGAGCTCATCACATGGCGCGAAAAGGCGCTACAGCGTAGCGGAAACCACAATGAGTAATAACCTGAGGCTTGAGGTATTGCTGAAAGCGGTCGACCAGGCGACCCGACCGCTTAAATCCATCCAGACCGCGAGTAAAAGCCTGTCGGGCGATATTCGCAACACACAAAAAGGGCTGCGTGACCTGAACGGTCAGGCGTCAAAAATCGATGGCTTTCGTAAGGCAAGCGCGCAACTGGCCGTAACCAGTCAGGCGCTCGATAAGGCGAAACGCGAGGCCGGTGAGCTGGCCGTGCAGTTTAAAAACACCACCAGTCCTACCCGCGCGCAGGCGCAGGCACTCGAAGCAGCAAAGCGTGCCGCATCTGAGCTACAGACGAAATACAACAGCCTGAGAACGTCGGTACAGCGCCAGCGCTCCGAGCTGATGCAGGCCGGTATTAACACCCGCACCCTGTCTGCCGATGAGCGTCGGCTCAAAACCTCCATCAGCGAAACGACGGCGCAGCTTAATCGACAGCGCGAGGCACTGGCGCGCGTCAGTGCGCAGCAGGCGAAATTAAGCCGCGTGAAAGAACGATATAAATCAGGTAAAGAGCTTGCCGGTAACATGGCCGCAGCAGGTGCTGCCGGGGTCGGTATCGCGACAGCGGGAACGATGGCCGGGGTTAAATTACTGATGCCCGGTTATGACTTTGCACAGAAAAATTCCGAGCTGCAGGCCGTGCTCGGGGTCGATAAGCAGTCGCCAGAAATGCAGGCACTACGCAAACAGGCGCGTCAGCTCGGCGACAATACTGCCGCCTCTGCCGATGATGCCGCCAGTGCGCAAATCATCATTGCGAAAAGCGGCGGTGACGCTGCTGCCATTCAGGCGGCGACGCCGGTCACGCTGAATATGGCGCTGTCAAACCGACGCTCAATGGAGGAAAACGCAGCGCTGCTGACCGGGATGAAATCAGCGTTTCAGCTTTCAAACGACAAGATTGCGCACATTGGCGACGTTCTCTCGATGACGATGAACAAAACCGCCGCCGATTTTGACGGACTGAGCGACGCGCTGACCTATGCCGCACCGGTGGCAAAAAATGCCGGGGTGAGCATCGAGCAAACCGCCGCAATGGTCGGTGCGCTACACGACGCCAAAATCACCGGGTCAATGGCGGGTACGGGTAGCCGCGCCATTCTCAGCCGCCTGCAGGCTCCTACCGGAAAAGCGTTTGAGGCTATTAAGGAACTCGGCGTCAAAACGTCCGACAGCAAGGGGAACACGCGCCCGATATTCTCCATCCTGAAAGAAATGCAGCGCAGCTTTGAGAAAAACAACCTCGGGACAAGCCAGCGCGGCGAGTACATGAAAACCATTTTCGGCGAGGAGGCCAGCTCGGCGGCGGCGGTGCTGATGGAAGCAGCCTCAAGTGGCAAACTTGACCGGCTCACTGCCGCGTTTAAAGCCTCGGACGGTAAAACCGAGGAACTGGTTAAGGTTATGCAGGATAACCTCGGCGGCGACTTTAAAGAGTTCCAGTCGGCTTATGAGGCAGTCGGTACCGACCTTTTTGACCAGCAAGAGGGCTCGCTGCGTAAACTCACCCAAACGGCCACGCAGTATGTGTTAAAGCTCGACGGCTGGATCCAGAAAAACAAAGGTCTGGCGACAACTATCGGCATTATTGCCGGTGGCGCACTTGCTCTGATTGGTATCATCGGCGGCATTGGTCTCGTTGCGTGGCCGGTTGTCATGGGGATTAACGCCATTATCGCCGCTGCTGGCGTGTTGGGTACGGTCTTTACTGTTGCTGGTAGTGCCATTGTGACAGCGCTCGGCGCGATTACCTGGCCGATTGTGGCTGTCGGTGCGGCGATTGTGGCCGGGGCGCTACTCATCCGCAAATATTGGGAGCCCATCAGCGCATTTTTCTCGGGGGTCATTGAGGGCATCATGGGCGCCTTTGCACCGGTCGGAGAAATGTTTGCTCCATTGGCACCCATTTTTGACGGACTCGGTGAGAAGCTACGCGGTGTCTGGCAATGGTTCAAAGACCTGATTGCACCGGTCAAGGCCACGCAGGAGACGCTCGATAGCTGCAAAAATGTCGGCGTCATATTTGGTCAGGCACTGGCCTCTGCCTTGATGGCTCCGCTCAATGTTTTTAACAAGCTGCGCAGCGGTGTCGACTGGCTTCTAGAAAAACTCGGCATCATCAACAAAGAATCGGACAGCCTCGACCAGACTGCCGCCAAAACCAACGCCGCTACGCAGGGTAATTCCTACATTCCGGCAACCAGCACATATGGCGGCTATCAGGCTTACCAGCCAGTTACCGCACCGGCGGGACGCTCTTACATTGACCAGAGTAAAAGCGAATACAACATCACTCTGCCGGGAGGTGTTGCACCGGGGCATCAGCTTGACAGACAGCTACGCGACACGCTCGAACAGATTGAGCGCGAAAAGCGTGCGCGTCAGCGTGCCAGTATGGGTCATGACTGAGAGGAATAAACGATGATGCTTGCGCTTGGAATGTTTGTATTTGAACGCCGCACCCTGCCTTATCAGTCGATGCAGCACTCGAAGGATTACCGCTGGGCGTCTAATGACAGAGTAGGTAAACCGCCTGCGTATCAGTTTCTCGGCGAGGGGGAAAACGCGATCCAGCTTGCCGGTACGCTTTACCCTGCTATTACCGGTGGTCGTATATCCCTGCTTGCTGTTGAGCTGATGGCCGACGAGGGCAGAGCATGGCCGCTTATTGAGGGAACCGGCAATATCTTCGGGATGTATATCGTCGATAAGGTGTCGACCACGCATACCGAGTTTTTCAGCGACGGTGCGGCCAGAAAGATTGATTTCACCCTTTCGCTGAAACGGGTCGACGAATCACTGACGGCAATGTTTGGCGACCTGAATAAGCAGGCCAGCGAGCTTCTCGGCTCTGCCGGTAGTCTGGCTGATAAGCTGCAGGGTGCGCTCGGAGGGCTGACCGCATGATTACGGGCATGACCATTGACGCCGGTACCAGCCTTGCACCGGCATTTATGCTGACGCTGAACAGCCAGGATATTACCAGCAATTTTAGTGACCGGCTGATTTCCCTCACCATGACTGACAACCGGGGTTTCGAGGCTGACCAGCTCGACATTGAGCTCGACGACACTGACGGCAAAGTCGAGTTACCCCTGCGCGGGGCGGTGCTGACGCTGTGGCTTGGCTGGCAAGGTTCGGCGCTGCTGAATAAGGGCGATTTCACGGTCGATGAGATTGAGCACCGGGGCGCACCTGATACCCTGACCATCCGGGCGCGTAGTGCAGATTTTCGCGGAACTCTCAATTCACGGCGTGAAGAATCATGGCACGATACCACCCTCGGTGAGCTGGTCAGCACCATTGCAAAGCGCAATAAACTGACGGCCAGTATCGCGGATTCACTGAAAAAAATACCGGTACCGCATATCGACCAGTCGCAGGAGTCCGACGCCGTATTTCTGACCCGACTGGCTGACCGCAACGGGGCGGCGGTGTCAGTGAAAGCGGGGAAGTTCCTGTTTCTGAAAGCCGGTAGTGCAATGACGGCCAGCGGCAAGCCAGTCCCGCAAATGACCCTGACCCGCAGAGATGGCGACCGTCATCAGTTTGCCATTGCTGACCGTGGGGCTTACACCGGCGTAACTGCAAAATGGTTGCATACCAAAGACCCGAAGCCACAAAAGCAGAAAGTAACGCTGAAACGCAAGCCAAAAGAGAAGCACCTGCGCGCACTGGAGCACCCGAAAGCAAAGCCAGTCAGTAAAAAGACAAAGGCCAAAAAAGAGCCAGAAGCGCGCGAGGGTGAGTATATGGCCGGTGAGGCCGATAACGTGCTGGCGCTGACAACGGTCTACGCATCTAAGGCGCAGGCGATGCGTGCCGCTCAGGCTAAGTGGGATAAGCTGCAGCGAGGCGTTGCGGAGTTTTCAATTACGCTGGCGCTTGGTAGGGCTGATTTATTCCCTGAGACACCTGTGCGCGTGTCAGGCTTTAAGCGCGTCATAGACGAGCAATCTTGGTTAATCAGTAAGGTTACTCACAATCTGAACAATAGCGGCTTCACGACGGGCTTAGAGCTTGAGGTTAAGCTCTCTGATGTGGAGTACAGCGCGGAATCTGATGATGAATAAAATGTATTCACAAAAAGTGAATTTATGATTATCATTGCTTCACGAATTGAGAATAAGGGGTGGGTTATGTTTCATTGTCCGAAGTGCCATCATGCCGCACATGCGCGAACAAGCCGCTATCTAACCGAAAATACGAAAGAGCGCTACCACCAATGCCAGAACATCAACTGTAGTTGCACGTTTATGACAATGGAAACGATAGAGCGCTTTATTGTTACTCCGGGAGCCATTGACCCGGCACCGCCGCACCCAACTGTCGGTGGTCAGCGGCCGTTGTGGCTCTGATAAATTTCCGCTAAATGCCCGCCGCGTGCGGGTTTTTTTATGCCCTCAGCAAAGTGGCGGTAAAAAATCCACCGCCATTCTATCGCCACTCGAAAACGAGGCAACAAAAAGGCCACTCGCGAAAGTGGCCTAAGTGCATGTATTTACTGCTAAAATTTGGTGGCCCCTGCTGGACTTGAACCAGCGACCAAGCGATTATGAGTCGCCTGCTCTAACCACTGAGCTAAGGGGCCGTGGCGGTGAATTATAAAGTAACTCCCGCGCGCAATCCAGCCATAACCGTACGTATGCTGTTTTATTAAACAACGTATTTTCAATCCGTTATACTTTTCCCTACGATGTTATGTAGTGGAGTCATCATGGTTAAGGACATTTTAGCGCCGGGGCTGCGGGTTGTGTTCTGCGGCATCAATCCGGGGCTCTCTTCTGCCGGGACGGGGTTTCCGTTTGCGCATCCGGCAAACCGTTTCTGGAAGGTGATTCATCAGGCTGGTTTTACCGATCGCCAGCTCAAACCGGAAGAGGCAGAGCACCTGCTGGATTTTCGCTGTGGCGTGACCAAACTGGTCGACAGACCGACGGTGCAGGCCAATGAAGTCTCGCGTAAGGAGTTGCACGACGGCGGACGTAGCCTGATTGCTAAGATTGAGCAGTACCAACCGCATGCTCTGGCGATTCTGGGTAAGCAGGCGTTTGAACAAGGCTTCAGCCAGCGCGGCGTACAGTGGGGAAAGCAGAGTATAACGATTGGCGCAACGCAGGTGTGGGTGTTGCCGAATACCAGCGGATTGAGCCGTATTACCCTGGATAAACTGGTGGAAGCCTTCAGGGAACTGGATGAGGCGCTGATCGTGCGCGGAATGTAAAAAAAAACGCCACCAGGAAGGTGGCGTTTGCTGTTTATGCGGCAGGATTAATCATCCAGGAAGCTACGCAGGACTTCAGAACGGCTCGGGTGACGCAGTTTACGCAGCGCCTTCGCTTCGATCTGACGGATACGTTCGCGGGTAACGTCGAACTGTTTACCCACTTCTTCCAGCGTGTGGTCGGTGTTCATATCGATTCCGAAACGCATACGCAGTACTTTCGCTTCACGCGCAGTCAGGCCAGCCAGCACGTCGTGCGTTGCCGCACGCAGGCTTTCGGTGGTCGCAGAATCCAGCGGCAGCTCGAGGGTGGTATCCTCGATGAAATCACCCAGATGCGAATCTTCATCGTCACCGATCGGGGTTTCCATGGAGATCGGCTCTTTGGCGATCTTCAGCACTTTACGGATCTTGTCTTCCGGCATCAGCATGCGTTCAGCCAGTTCTTCCGGCGTCGGCTCGCGACCCATCTCTTGCAGCATCTGGCGGGAGATACGGTTGAGCTTGTTGATCGTCTCAATCATATGCACTGGAATACGGATGGTGCGCGCCTGATCCGCGATAGAGCGGGTGATCGCCTGACGGATCCACCAGGTGGCGTAGGTGGAGAACTTGTAACCACGACGGTATTCGAACTTATCGACCGCTTTCATCAGACCGATGTTGCCTTCCTGGATCAGATCCAGGAACTGCAGACCACGGTTGGTATATTTCTTGGCAATAGAGATAACCAGACGTAAGTTGGCTTCAACCATCTCTTTCTTCGCACGACGTGCTTTCGCTTCGCCGATGGACATACGACGGTTGATGTCTTTGACCTGCTCGATAGTCAGGCCGGTCTCTTCTTCGATCTGTTGCAGCTTCTGCAGGCCACGGTGAACGTCATCGGCCACATCGTGCAGTTTTTCGGACCACGGTTTGTTCATCGCGATAGCCGCATTGAACCAGGTTTCGCTGGTCTCGTTGCCGGTGAACAGGGTGATGAAGTTCTTCTTCGGCATTTTGCACTGCTCAACGCAGAGCTTCATGATCAGACGTTCCTGGGTACGAACCCTGTCCATCATGACGCGCATGCTGTTCACCAGGTAGTCGAACTGCTTCGGCACCAGACGGAACTGCTTGAACACTTCAGACAGCTTCAGGATTTCAGCCTGAGCATCGGCGTGGCTACGACCTTTCGCTTTGATGGTGTCACGCGTAACTTCGTACTGCGTACGCAGTTCACCGAACTTTTCGCGCGCCAGTTCAGGGTCGATGCTGTTGTCGTCATCGCTGCTGTCGTCGTCTTCTTCTTCGTCTTCGTCCTCATCGTCATCCATGTCTTCCTGAGATAACTCAGAGCCGACATGAGTGGCGGTAGGGGCCATATCTTCTTCCGCGTTCGGGTCGACAAAACCGGTGATCAGATCGGACAAACGGGCTTCTTCAGCCTCAACGCGATCGTACTGCTCAAGCAGATAGGTAATGGCTTCCGGATATTCAGCAACGGAGCACTGAACCTGGTTGATCCCGTCTTCGATGCGTTTCGCAATATCGATTTCGCCTTCGCGGGTCAACAGTTCAACGGTACCCATTTCACGCATGTACATGCGAACCGGGTCAGTGGTACGACCGATTTCAGACTCTACGCTGGACAGAACTTGCGCAGCCGCTTCTTCCGCGTCTTCGTCGGTACTGGTGGTGTTTTCAGCAAGCAGCAGATCATCGGCATCCGGTGCTTCTTCCATCACCTGAATACCCATGTCGTTGATCATTTGGATGATATCTTCAATCTGATCTGAATCGACGATATCTTCCGGCAGATGGTCATTGACCTCGGCATAGGTCAGATAGCCTTGCTCCTTACCACGGGTGACAAGAAGCTTCAGCTGTGACTGCGGGTTTTGCTCCATAAGACGGTATCCACACTTAATTCGTTTGATTAGCGTCAGCAAGCCGTTGCTGCCAACATTTAAAGCGAGGGCGTACTTATATTTGTGCCGCTGCCTCTCAGTGCGGCTGTCGGGGGCTTCCCGATCGCTATTCGGCACTTAAGCCGTTAAATACTTCATCCTTCAAGTTGTCTCTGCGTTCGCGGCGTTCTCTTGCTGCTTTGATACAACTCGAATGATTTTGTCTGTTTCAATTATTTCTTCGCCAGTTCCTGGTTCAACGTCCAGAGTTCCCGGCGTTCTTCGCTGCTTAAACCGTGTGTGCGCTCGCGGGCGATTAGCTCTTCCTGGCGCAGCTCAAGCATCGAATCAAACATATGGTTGAGTGAGTCGGTGAAGGTTTTTTCAGCAATATCCTTATCTGCTATATCGTCCCACATCGACAGTTTTTCAAGGGTGGCCGCATCATTTGTGCCACGATAGTGTTCTAAAAGTTGTCCGGTAGTGAGTCCGGGCTGGGACAAACAAGTGTTGACCAGTTCAGCGAATAAGCCAAGTCCGGGCAGTTTATTCTGATCCAGACCGCTTAGTGGCGGCACCATCGGCGCCAGTTCCGGATTTTGCACCAGCAGTCCTATCAGTATACGCATGGTCGTGCGTTTTAGCTGCGGAGCGGGTCGGGAAGCCCCACTTTCGGACAATTTTGGCATTAATCGTTCAAGTTGGCTGTCATCCAGAATGCCAAGCTTGTTGCCCAATTCCTGGCGCAGATAAATGCGCAACGTTTCACCCGGTACCTGTGTGATGAGTGGCAACGCCAGCGTACTCAACTGCGCACGTCCGTCCGGGGTGCTCAGGTCCACCTGCGGCAGCAGGCTATTAAACAAAAACGCGGAGAGCGGCAGGGCCTGCTCCATCCGGGCTTCGAATGCCTCTTTCCCCTCTTTACGCACCAGCGTATCGGGGTCTTCGCCATCAGGTAAAAACATAAAGCGTAGCTGACGACCATCCGTCATGTACGGCAGCGCGGTTTCCAGCGCGCGCCAGGCGGCGTCTCGTCCGGCCCGGTCACCGTCATAACAGCAAATGACGTTGTTAGTGGCGCGGAACAGAAGCTGGATATGATCGGCGGTGGTTGAAGTGCCCAACGAAGCTACGGCATAGTTAATGCCATACTGCGCCAGCGCCACCACATCCATATAGCCTTCCACCACTAACAGACGTTGCGGATCGGCGTTATCCTGCTGCGCTTCATAAAGGCCATACAGTTGGCGACCCTTATGGAAAATATCGGTTTCCGGGGAGTTAAGGTACTTCGGCAGGGCATCACCCAGCACACGGCCACCAAAACCTATCACCCGGCCACGCTTGTCGCGGATGGGGAACATTACCCGTTCGCGGAAACGATCGTAACTGCGTCCCTGATCGTTGGTGACCAACATGCCCGCATCCACCAGCGACTGGCGATTTTCGCTATTGCCGCCAAACCGTTTCAGGACGTTGTCCCAACCGGGGGGCGCAAAGCCAATAGCAAAACGCGCGATCACTTCACTACTGAGTCCTCGCTTTTCCAGATACTGGCGCGCAGGGGTAGCGGCGGGTTGCATCAGAGATTGCTGATAAAACGTGTTCAGGCCATCCATCAGTTGATAAAGGCTTTGCCGTTGATGGCGCTCTATCTGGCTGGGGCCTGTGCCTGCTTCAAACGGGACGTCAAGATTATGCATGGCCGCCAGTTCTTCGACGGTTTCCACGAACTCGAGCTTGTCGTAGTTCATCAGGAAGTCGATGACGTTGCCGTGCGCGCCGCATCCGAAGCAGTGATAAAACTGTTTTTCACCGTTTACGGTGAAAGAGGGGGTTTTTTCGTTATGGAACGGACAGCACGCGTGATAATTCTTGCCCTGCTTTTTCAGCTTTACCCGCGCGTCGATGAGATCGACGATGTCGGTTCGTGCCAGCAGGTCATTGATAAATACGCGTGGGATTCGTCCAGCCATATGCCCCGTTTATTTTTTATGACTCACATACACAAAATCATTCAGGTTGCATCAAGGCGGCAAGAGAGCGAATCCTCAGGAGCGTACATCAGTACGTGACTGGGGTGAGCGAGCGCAGCCAACGCAGAGGCAGCTTGAATGATGACGTGTATAAACGAAAATAAGCCGCGCATTCCTTCCGGAAGCACGGCCTTACAACTACAACTCGGTCTGAATCGAGAGCCTCAGCCCTCGACAGAGATTAGTACAGACGAGTGCGGCGTGCGTTTTCGCGAGCCAGTTTCTTCGCGTGACGTTTCACAGCAGAAGCTTTAGCGCGTTTACGTTCGGTAGTCGGTTTTTCATAGAACTCACGACGACGAACTTCCGCCAGAACGCCTGCTTTCTCGCAGGAACGTTTGAAGCGACGCAGTGCTACGTCGAACGGCTCGTTTTCACGTACTTTAATTACCGGCATGTAACTCTCACCTTTAATAAATTCGGTTTGCCGCTGGCATCAGCGCCAGCTTATTTCAAAATGGTGCGGAATTTTACTGCAATTGCTGCTGCTTTGTAAAGCACCGATGCGATTTTGAAAGGGACTTTTATAAGGGGGGAGAGTATACACGAAATCGGGAGTGAGGGTATACATCTACCCGCATTCGACCTACACTGCGCGGTAATAAAGTGAGGTAGAAACAAGTCATGCGTGTACTGGGAATTGAAACATCCTGCGATGAAACCGGCATCGCCATTTACGACGACGAAAAAGGTCTGTTAGCCAACCAATTGTATAGTCAGGTGAAATTACATGCTGACTACGGCGGAGTCGTGCCTGAACTGGCCTCCCGCGATCATGTCCGCAAAACGGTGCCGTTGATCCAGGCGGCGCTGAAAGAGGCGGGACTGAGTGCAAAAGAGATTGATGCGGTGGCGTATACCGCAGGACCGGGTCTGGTTGGCGCGCTGCTGGTTGGCGCAACTGTCGGTCGTTCTCTGGCGTTTGCGTGGAATGTGCCCGCGATCCCCGTACACCACATGGAAGGACATCTGCTGGCGCCAATGCTGGAAGATAACCCGCCGGAATTCCCCTTTGTGGCGCTGTTGGTGTCGGGGGGGCATACCCAGCTTATCAGCGTGACTGGCGTCGGACAGTATGAACTGCTGGGTGAATCGATTGATGACGCTGCCGGTGAAGCGTTCGATAAAACCGCAAAACTGCTGGGGCTTGACTATCCAGGCGGTCCGATGCTGTCGAAAATGGCGTCGCAGGGCACCGCCGGACGTTTTGTTTTCCCGCGGCCCATGACCGATCGTCCGGGGCTGGATTTCAGCTTCTCCGGGCTGAAAACCTTTGCGGCGAATACGATCCGCAATAACGGCGACGATGATCAAACCCGTGCCGATATTGCACGGGCGTTTGAAGACGCGGTGGTGGATACGCTGATGATCAAGTGTAAACGCGCGCTGGATCAGACCGGCTTTAAGCGCCTGGTGATGGCGGGCGGCGTCAGCGCCAACCGCACGCTGCGAGCGAAGCTGGCGGAGATGATGCAAAAACGCCGTGGTGAAGTATTTTATGCCCGTCCGGAATTTTGCACCGATAACGGGGCGATGATTGCCTATGCCGGTATGGTGCGCTTTAAAGCGGGCGCTACGGCGGATCTTGGCGTGATCGTGCGTCCACGCTGGCCGTTGGCGGAACTGCCTGCTGCTTAAGCGTTGTTTGTCCTGCCCGGTGGCCCTGTGCTTATCGGGCCTACGAATCTATTCTCTGCGTTTACCGGATCGACAAGACCGTAGGCCGGGTCAGGCGAAGCCGCCACCCGGCAATACACCGCAGCACTACATCCGCAACATTCCTCTGTCTTCCAGAAACGCAATAATCGTCGCCAGACCGTCACCCGATTTCAAATTGGTAAACGTCCACGGGCGTTCGCCGCGCATGCGTAACGTGTCGCGCTCCATCACCTCGAGCGACGCGCCGACATAGGGGGCGAGATCGGTTTTGTTGATCACCAGGAAATCCGATTTGGTGATCCCCGGTCCGCCTTTACGCGGGATCTTTTCCCCTTCGGCGACGTCGATCACATAGATCGTCAGATCCGCCAGTTCCGGGCTGAAGGTAGCGCTCAGGTTGTCACCACCACTCTCGACAAAAATCAGATCCAGATTGCCGAATTTTTCGCTTAATGCTTCCACCGCCGCCAGATTCATCGAGGCGTCTTCGCGGATGGCGGTATGCGGACAGCCGCCGGTTTCCACGCCGACAATGCGTTCAGGTGCCAGTGCGCCCGCTTCGGTGAGAATCCGTTGATCTTCTCTGGTGTAGATATCGTTGGTGACCACCGCCAGTTGCCAGTGGTCGCGCATTGCTTTGCATAACGCTTCCAGCAGGGCGGTTTTACCGGAACCGACCGGGCCGCCTACGCCAACGCGCAGGGGATGTTTGTACTCACTCATTGTCTCTCCTCAGGAGCGAAATAAACGGCAATATTGGGTTTCATGGCGTGCAGAGGCGATGGCTGCCAGCGGCGTGGCGGAACCCAGATGGTCGTCCGGACACGCCAGCGCTTGCGTCATGCCTTTGGCGTACTGCGCGCAAAGTGAAATAATCAGCCGTTGCGCGGCCTGTTGACCAAACGGCACCAGCTTAACTCCGGCCATCACGGCGCTCTCGATCCAGCTGTAGCCGAGCGTTAACGCCAGGTCATGCAGCGGAATGCGCCACTGTACGCCCAGCCAGGCCATACCGCAGAGCTGACTGTCAGCAAAGCGTACGCGCCATTGCTGCGGGCACTCTGGCTGCCAGTCGACCACCAGTCGGGTGAACGCTACACCCCGGCTACGCTCTTCTTCCCGCAGCTCGCGGGTTTCCCGGCAGGCCAGCAGATACGCTGTCCAGCGGCGTGCGGCGTCAATATCATCCTGCTCACAGGCGTGATACAGACGGGCAAACAGCGGCAGATCGACGGTGAAAACGTTATTTTCCATCTGCCGGGTTTGCCAGCATTCGAAGGCGTCCACGCTGTCCACCCAGCCGGTTTCTACCGCCCACTCCAGCCCCTGGGACCAGGTAAACGAGCCCACCGGCAGGCTGCTGCTGGCGAGTTGCAGCAGACGCAACTGTTGTTGTGCGTCACGCATCAGTGCGCATGGCTGTGGTGATGGCCGTGGGATTCACCGGCATACGCCCCGGCTTCGGGTTCAAACGGCAGATGGGCAAACGTCACCTCTAGCCTGAACTGGCGCAGCATCGTGTCCAGAACGTGATCGTGGTGATAACGCAGTTCGTCCGGCAAAATTTGCAGCGGGACGTGACGGTTGCCGAGGTGGTAACAGGCTTTCGCGAGCAGGAATGGATCGGCGCAACGCACCACCGATACCGCTTCGCTGGCGGCGATAATTTCCACCACTTCCGCGCCGTCCTCCGTGCTCAGGCAATCACCGCCGCGCAGTAGCAGACCACGGGGCAGCATCAGCCCCGCCTCGCGCCCGTCATTGAGCTGTACTTTCGCCCGGCTCTTCACGCGGATATCAATCGGCAGCGTCAGCGTGGCGGTGATGTGCGCTGGGGTGTCAACGCGTTGCGTCAATAACAGCATCTCGGCTCCTCAAAATAAAAAGTAACGTTGCGCCATCGGCAGAACATCGGCGGGTTCGCTGGTAATGAGTTCACCGTCGATGCGAACCTCGTAGGTCTGGGCATCCACAGTGATAGTCGGTTGCAGGCTGTTGTGGATCATGTCGGCTTTTTTCACCGTCCGGCAGCCTTTCACCACGGCGGTTTGGCTTTGCAAATTGAGCTGCTGTGCGATGCCGTTTGCCATCGCCGCCTGCGACAGAAAGGTCAGGCGGGAATGGTGACGCGCCGCGCCGAGCGCCCCAAACATCATGCGGTAATGCACTGGCTGCGGCGTGGGGATGGAGGCATTGATGTCCCCCATCGGCGCGCAGGCGATCATGCCGCCTTTCACGATCGTTGCAGGCTTCACGCCGAAAAAGGCCGGTGACCAGAGCACCAGATCCGCCAGCTTTCCGGCCTCGATGGAACCGACTTCGTGGGCGATACCGTGGGTCAGCGCCGGATTAATGGTGTACTTGGCGATATAGCGCTTCACGCGCAGATTATCGTTCTCACCCGTCTCCTCGGCCAACGGACCGCGCTGGACCTTCATCCGGTGCGCCACCTGCCAGGTGCGCAGGATCACTTCTCCCACGCGCCCCATCGCCTGTGAATCCGATGAGGTCAGAGAAAACGCGCCAATATCATGCAATACATCTTCGGCGGCGATGGTCTCCCGACGGATCCGGGATTCGGCAAAGGCGACATCCTCGGCGATATCCGGGTCCAGATGGTGGCAGACCATCAGCATGTCGAGATGTTCATCAATGGTATTGACGGTATAAGGCAGCGTTGGGTTGGTGGAGGAGGGGAGAATATTGGCATGCGCACAGGCGGTGATGATATCCGGCGCATGTCCGCCGCCGGCCCCTTCGGTGTGAAAGGTGTGGATGGTGCGATCGCCAATCGCCGCCAGCGTATCTTCGACAAAGCCTGACTCGTTCAGCGTATCGCTGTGCAGCGCCACCTGAATGTCCATCTCATCGGCCACGGTTAGCGCACAATCGATAGCCGCAGGCGTCGCGCCCCAGTCTTCGTGGATTTTCAGGCCAATGGCACCGGCGGCAACCTGCTCGCGCAGTGCATCAGGGCGGGAGCCATTGCCTTTTCCCAGCAAGCCGATATTGACGGGCAGCGTATCCGCCGCCTGTAGCATCCGGGCGATGTACCACGGCCCCGGCGTGCAGGTGGTGGCGTGGGTGCCGGCAGCCGGTCCGGTGCCGCCGCCAATCATTGTCGTCACGCCGGAGACCAGCGCCTCTTCCGCCTGTTGCGGACAGATCCAGTGAATATGGGTATCCACGCCGCCTGCAGTGACGATCTTGCCTTCACCGGCGATCGCTTCGGTGGCGACGCCGATCGGGATCGTCACGTCCGGCTGAATATCCGGATTCCCGGCTTTGCCAATGGCGAAGATCCTGCCATCTTTAATGCCGATGTCCGCTTTGACGATCCCCCAGTGATCGACGATCAGCGCGTTGGTGATCACCAGATCCACGCATTCCTGAGACGGCATCTGTCCCTGGCCCATGCCATCGCGGATCACTTTGCCGCCGCCGAATTTCACCTCTTCGCCATAGGTGGTGAGATCGTGTTCCACTTCGATCCACAGATCCGTGTCCGCCAGACGCACTTTATCGCCGGTGGTCGGGCCGAACATGTCGGCGTAAGCCTGCCGGGAAATCTCAGCCATGCTTCACCTCCAGCGCACCCATGACGTCGCCGCGAAAGCCAAAAATACGCTGTGCGCCCGCCACGCGAACCAGTTCGACTTCTCGTTTTTGGCCCGGTTCAAAACGTACCGCGGTGCCCGCCGGAATATTCAGCCGAAAACCCCGCGCAGATTCGCGGGAAAAGCGGAGCGCCGGGTTGACCTCGTAAAAGTGGTAGTGCGATCCCACCTGAATGGGGCGATCGCCATGGTTTTCCACCACGATCGTGCGCGTTTCACGCCCTGCATTGATCGCAATGTTTCCCGCTGCGATCCGGTACTCACCTGGAATCATAGGGTCTCCTTAGACGATCGGACTGTGGACGGTGACCAGCTTCGAACCGTCCGGAAAGGTCGCTTCCACCTGGATGTCCGGGATCATTTCCGGAACGCCTTCCATCACCTGCTCACGGTTCAGAACGTGGCGGCCCTCTTCCATCAGCGAGGCGACGCTTTTACCGTCGCGCGCGCCTTCCATGATGAATGCGCTGATGAGCGCCACCGATTCCGGGTAGTTCAGTTTCAGGCCACGTGCCAGTCGGCGTTCTGCGACCAGCGCGGCGGTAAAGAGCAACAGTTTGTCTTTTTCTCTGGGGGTCAGTTCCATAAGCGTCTCTCAGGTTTGCCAGATGCGCGGCAGGTGCGGTGGCTTTTGGGTTAACAGCGGGCGTAAAAACTGCCAGATGTCGCGCATGACGCGCTGAACAATCAGGTTGTCGTCAGCCAGAAAACGAACCGTCAGCAGTGAGTCGACGAGCGTTGCCCCGGCATAATCACCGAGCGGAGCCAGACGTTCCCGCGCACCGTCGAGCATCTGTTCCGTGGCCGGATAGCAGAGCAGGGTGCCGCACCATGGCTGGCTGGCGATGGCTGAGAGATCCCCATCCCTCAGCGTCAGGCGTTCAATGAGCAGCGGCTGCCCGTCGCGCCAGATCTCCAGACGGTTATGTAGCGTGCCGTGGCTGAACGTCTCTTGCATGACCGGCCGCCCGAGGCAGAGCAGATCCCAGCCCAGCAGGCGGCTTTCCGCGGTGAGATGAAATACGGAGCGGAGGCTGGCGTTAGCGCCGGGGAACAGGATCGTATCCTGCGGCAGCCATTCCAGCGTCGCGTCTGGGGCCAGTGTGAACGTCTGATGCAGGCGCGCCTGCGGGCCTGCGCTACGATAAAACTTACCCGCGCCGGGCATGGTGATTAATACGTGACTGTTTTCGTCCAGCGTGGCGGAAATTTGAAGCTCATCGCCGCCGACAATTCCGCCGGGCGGATGGAGTAAATAGAGGTGGCAAACATCGTCTTGCGGATAAAACGGTCGTTGAACCGTCAGGGGACCGACGTGGCGTGCGCGGGTGAGCACCGTTTTGTGCGCGGTATGGCTAAATCGCAGGTCGAGTTCGGCCTGCCAGCCCCGTGTCGGTGTCTTGTGCGCAACGGTTTCCAGAACGTTTCCCTTCTCTGCGTGAGGGTGTTTGCATAGCAAAAAGTATGCCTCAGCGCGGTGGGAAAACGGTCATATGAGACGCTTATGGAAAAAAGGGGCGACAGCCCTGCCGCCCCAACGGGGTTAAAGCAAAACGAGAGGCATCCAGATAAGCCCGGTCGCCAGCAGCAGCACCAGGAAAATCAGGCCGAAAATTGCCCCCAGCCGCCAGTAATCGACGGTCGGCAGATAACCGCTGCCATAGTAGATAGGGCTTGGTCCGGTCGCATACGGGGTGAGAATGCTGCCCAGACCAATCGCCGCACCGACCATCAGGCAGAATACCGGTAATGGAATTTCCGGCATCGCCAGCGCGGCAGCGATCATCATCGGTGCCAGCGCGGAAGTGTAGGCCGTTGCGCTGGCAAAGAAGTAACGCAACAGCCAGAACACCACGATCAGCGCGATCATCACCATCACCGGTGAGTAGCCGCTCAATCCGCTGGCCAGCAGCTTGCCAAACCAGGTGATAAAGCCGGTGTTGTTCAGTCCGGTTGCGAGGGTGATAAGCGAGGCCAGCCAGAAGAAGACGTTCCACGCCGATTTATTACTGACGATGTCATCCCAGGAGATGATGCGCAGCACCAGCATCAGGGCGACGACGCTATAGCCGACCATGGCGGCGTCGATGTAGTCCCCACCGAAGATCCACAACACCAGGGCGCCTACCATCAGCACCAGCATTTTTTTCTCACGCGAACAGAGCGGCCCCATCTCCTTGAGTTCCGATTCCGCCCAGCGCGGCACCTGATCGCCCGACTTCAGCACGGGCGGATACAGCACATAGGCGAGCCACGGCACCAACAGAACCAGCAAAATGCTCAGCGGCAGCATGCCTAAGAACCAGTCACCCCAGCTCAGCGCCGTATGGGACGCGGTCTTCATCAGACCAATCAACAGCAGGTTCGGCGCCATTGCCGTCAGGAAAATGGCGCTGGTCACGCAGTCGGCGGTGATCCCCATCCACATAATGTAAGAACCAATGGAACGGGCGCTGGGATCGTTGGGTTTTGAGTTATAGAGCGGCGGCAGGTTGCGGATAATTGGGTAGATGATCCCTGCGCCGCGTGCGGAGTTAGACGGTGTAACGGGAGCGAGGATCAGCTCGGAGAACATCACCGCATAGCCGAGAAACAGCGTGCGGTGCCCCATTTTTTTCACCAGCATCAGCGCGATACGCCGACCGAGGCCGGTTTTTTCATAGCCGGTGCCAAACATAAAAGCGGCGAAAATCAGCCAGATCACTGAGTTAGAAAAACCAGAAACCGCCCACGAGAGCGCTTTGGAGGTAAATTTGAATCCGTCCTGGGCGAGTTGTTCGGGGCTGAACAAAAGCCACGGCGAGAGAACCGCGATAATCGATATCCCAATCATCGCCACGACTGCGCCGGGTACCGGTTCCAGAATGAGTCCCACGATGACGCCGGTAAAGACCGCAAAGTAGAGCCAGGTGTGGCTCTCAAGACCGGTGGGGACGGGCAAAACAGCAATAATGGCGATGACCACCAGCGGAGCCAGATATCGCCACCAACCAGATAAAGGTGCCATTGTCGTATCCCTGCGAAAGAGGGAGAGGCACAGGCCTCTCCGGAAGGGTTATTTGATGTAATGCACGTGTTCGCAGATTTCGTCGACGATGGGACCGCGACGTTCGGCGAACTGTTTTTTGTTTTCGGCGATCAGGTTGTTGCCGTGGGTGTCGATAGAGACAATCAGCGGGCCAAACTCTTTCACCCGGCAAACCCACAGTGATTCCGGCATACCGAGCTCCATCCAGTGCACTTCTTCGATCTCTTCCACCTGGGTGGCTGCCAGCACCGCACAGCCTGCCGGGAAGATCACGTGCAGCGCCTTGAATGTCTGGCAACCTTCTTCCGTTAGCGGCCCCATGCCGCCTTTACCCACCACCAGTTTGACGCCCGTCTGCTCAATGAACTCTTTTTCAAAGGCTTCCATACGCATGCTGGTGGTCGGGCCGACGGAGACCATCTCCCATTTTTCACCGTTCTTACGCACGATCGGTCCGGCATGGAAAATCGCTTTGCCGTTGAGGTCGTAGGGGAGCGGGCGCTTCAGTTCGATCAGGCGGCGGTGGCAGACGTCGCGGCAGGTCACCAGCGTTCCGGTCAGATAGATCACATCGCCAACGCGGATGTCTTCCAGGTCTTCGGCTTTGATCGGGGTTGTGAGGATCTTTTTCATAACGCGCTCCGGGTGTGAGACAGGTTTTCGAAGGAGAGGTCAGAATGGACCAGCAGCGTACCGCGACGGTGCGCCCAGCAGCCGGTGGAGACGGCGACGCCAATGGTTGACGGGTGACGCGCGGCGGATTCGATATGCACGCCCATCACGGAACTGTTGCCAGTCAGTCCCTGCGGGCCAATGCCCAGCCGGTTCAGCCCCTCTTCCAGACGCAGTTCGAGCTCTGCCGCTTTGGGATTCGGATGGCGGGTGCCGATCGGACGCAGCACCGCTTTACGCGACAGCACGGCGGCGGTTTCAACGGAGGTGGCGATCCCCACGCCGACCAGCACCGGCGGGCAGGCGTTGACGGCCAGCGTCGAGATGTTCTCAAAGACGAACTTCACAACGCCTTCGTAGCCTTCGGAAGGCATCAGCACTTTGGATCGCCCCGGCAACGTGCAGCCGCCACCGGCCATGTAGACTTCAATTTCCGCGTCTTCGCCATCAGGGATGATGTCCCACGTCACCCACGGTACGCCGCTACCGGTGTTTTTACCGGTATTCACTTCGTCAAAAATTTCTACCGCATTGTGACGCAGCGGCGCTTTCACCGTGGCGTCTTCCACCGCTTGCCTGAGAATGCTTTGCAACTCACCCAACAGCGGGAAACGGGAACCGACCTTCACGAAGAACATGATCTCACCGGTGTCCTGGCAGGCCGGACGGTTAAGGTCGATAGCCTTCTGCATGTTGTCGAACATCGTGTGGTAGATGATTTGCCCCATCTTTGAGGTTTCGGCATCCCGTAGCTGTTTTAATTTGTCCACCACATCGTCGGGCATGCGTGTGGAAATCATGGCGGTAAAATTGGCGACTATTTCCGTCAGCGTATTAACCGCATTTTGATTATTTTTATTGCTCATCATATCAACTCCAGTTTTTTTATTTGTCTGGAAATAAATTCTCCCTCACAAACTACCACTGAATGTGTGGTTTTATATTATTTGCCACTGTGTATATGCAATTAACAGTTCGTGAATGATACTGAAGAAAGATGATGAAAATTGAGCAAGGGCAGAGATTAACCTGAGATTGCGAATTACACTTCAGGTATCAATTTCATGGATAACCCGAAAAATGCTCAAAAACTGGCCCTTAGCCAAAGACCTTCAGGTGCTGGTGGAAATCGTCCATACGGGCAGCTTTAGCGCCGCGGCATGCGCCCTCGGACAAACGCCGGCCTTTGTGACAAAGCGGATCCAGATTCTGGAAACCACGCTTGCCACCACGCTGCTTAACCGCTCAGCGCGCGGGGTGGCGCTGACGGAAAGCGGTCAGCGTTGTTACGAACAGGCGCTGGTGATCCTGACGCAATATCAGCACCTGATTGACGAGGTAACGCAAATCAAAACACGCCCGGAAGGGATGATTCGTATTGGTTGTAGTTTCGGATTTGGCCGCAGTCATATTGCGCCCGCGATTACCGAACTGATGCGCAATTATCCTGAGTTACAGGTCCATTTTGAACTCTTCGATCGGCAAATTGATTTGGTTCAGGATAATATCGATCTCGATATTCGTATTAACGATGAGATCCCGGATTATTATATTGCGCATTTGTTAACAAAGAATAAAAGAATATTGTGCGCCTCCCCAGGATATTTACAAAAATATCCTGAACCCAAAACCTTGCAGGAATTAAGTCACCACGATTGTCTGGTGACAAAAGAGCGTGATATGACGCACGGAATATGGGAACTGGGAAATGGCACGACGAAAAAATCGGTCAAAGTGAGCGGGCATCTCTCTTCCAACAGTGGTGAAGTTGTTCTGCAATGGGCGCTGGAAGGCAAAGGCATCATGCTGCGTTCAGAGTGGGATGTGCAGCCATTTCTGGCAAGCGGCAAACTGGTGCGGGTGTTGCCGGAATATGCGCAGAGCGCCAACATCTGGGCGGTCTATCAGGAACCACTGTACCGCAGCGTGAAGCTCAGAGTCTGCGTGGAGTTTCTGGCGGCATGGTGCCAGCAGCGCTTAGGCAAGCCGGACGAAGGCTATCAGGTGCTGTAGGCCGGGCTGGACAACGCCATTTCCGGCCAGCGTTACTCGGGATCTTTCTCGCGTCTCTTGCGCAGTTTGGTCCAGATTTTCGTCTCCTGGCGGCGCCACAGGCGCTGGATGTTGTCATGATGGCGCAGCAAAATCAGGCACGACAGCATGGAGACCGGGAAGGTGAACTGCGGTTTGAACCACCAGACATAGAACGGGGCAATCAGCGCGCTGACGATCGCTCCCAGCGATGAATAGCCGCTTAACAGAACGGTGAGCAACCAGGTGCCCGCCATTACGCCGGTGAGATCCCAGCCGATAGGTGCGATAGCGCCAAAGGCTGTCGCCACGCCTTTCCCGCCTTTGAAACCGAAGAAGACTGGCCAGATATGCCCCAGACAGGCGGCGATGGCGATAAGACCCAACCAGAACGGGCTAACGCCCAGCGCATACGCGCCCCAGACGGGCAACATCCCTTTCAGGACGTCGAAAATCAGGACCGCTGCGGCTGCTCCCTTGCCACCGATTCGTAACACATTGGTCGCGCCAGGGTTGCCGGAACCGCTGCTACGCGGGTCGGGCAAGCCAGCAATGCGGCAGACCAGAATGGCACTGGAAATGGAGCCGCAGAGGTACGCGAAGAGAATCATTCCAGGCGCGATTGCACTCATAAGCTGTTCCGTTTTGAAAATGTCGTGTAAAACGCTACTTCTGTGGATAATACGCATATTTCGCCGGAAGTGGTATCCGGGTTAGCCAAAAAGCAGGCAGGTCGTGATGGATATTGTATTTATAGAGCAACTTTCGGTAATCACCACTATTGGTGTTTACGACTGGGAACAGACGATCGAACAGAAGCTGGTGTTCGATATCGAAATGGCATGGGATAACCGAAAATCAGCAAAAAGTGACGATGTCGCCGACTGCCTGAGCTACGCGGACATCGCCGAGACGATCGTTAACCACGTCGAGGGTGGACGTTTTGCGCTGGTGGAACGTGTTGCCGAAGAGGTGGCCGAACTGCTGCTCACACGCTTTAACTCGCCGTGGGTGCGCATCAAACTCAGTAAGCCCGGTGCGGTGGCGCGCGCGGCCAATGTGGGCGTAATCATTGAGCGTAGCAATAATCTGAAAGAAAAATAATTATCTTCATATTTGTTAAACCAAACGGATATAAAAGAGTCCTATACCCGTCAGACTTCAGGTTGCATGTGCGTTGGCTGCACTCGTTCACCCCAGTCACTTACTGATGTAAGCTCCTGGGGATTAATGAGAGACAGGATGTCTCTCACCGAAAGTCAGCCTGCGGCTGGTCAAATTCGTTCCCGACGAATTTGTCACTCCCTTGCTGCGTGACTCAGCCTTCGGCTTCGCCCCTTCGGGGCCAGCAACTCGAATTATTTAGGGTAAAAATCGGGATCTTTTTGTGCTGTAGATTTTTCTATTTAGGGGTTTATTGATGAGCGATATGCACTCGCTGCTGATTGCGGCAATTTTGGGTGTGGTCGAAGGATTGACGGAGTTTTTACCCGTTTCCAGTACCGGGCACATGATCATTGTGGGCCATCTGCTGGGATTTGAGGGTGACACGGCAAAGACGTTTGAAGTGGTGATCCAGTTGGGGTCCATTCTCGCGGTGGTAGTCATGTTCTGGCGGCGCCTGTTTGGCCTGATCGGCATTCACTTTGGTCGTCCGTTGCAGCGTGAAGGGGAAAGTAAAGGCCGTTTAACGCTGATCCACATTCTGTTGGGGATGATCCCGGCGGTGGTGCTGGGGCTGGTCTTCCACGATACGATCAAATCGCTGTTTAACCCGGTTAATGTGATGTATGCGCTGGTGGTAGGCGGTTTACTGCTGATCGCCGCAGAGTGCCTGAAGCCGAAAGAACCGCGCGCGCCGGGTCTGGATGACATGACTTACCGTCAGGCATTCATGATTGGCTGTTTCCAGTGTCTGGCGCTGTGGCCGGGTTTCTCCCGCTCCGGGGCGACCATTTCCGGCGGGATGCTGATGGGCGTGAGCCGTTATGCCGCGTCTGAATTTTCGTTCCTGCTGGCCGTACCAATGATGATGGGCGCCACTGCACTGGATCTCTATAAAAGCTGGTCGTTCCTGACGGCGGCCGATATCCCCATGTTTGCCGTCGGTTTTGTCACTGCCTTCGTGGTCGCATTGGTTGCCATCAAAACCTTCCTGCAGTTGATTAAGCGCATCTCCTTTATTCCGTTCGCGATCTATCGCTTTATCGTCGCCGCGGCGGTTTACGTGGTGTTTTTCTGACAAACCTCTCATGCCGGATAGGCGCAGCGCCATCCGGCATTCACACCTTAACTGACCGCCTTCGGGAAACGGGTTTCTTTCCAGTGGGAAAGCGCCGCAATCCGGCGTCGGGTCAACTCCTCGCGAATCTCAATGCCTTTAAATCCGGCCTCGACAACGTCTTTGGTGGGCACCGACTGCGCGACTTCCCACGCTTCACGCAGTAAACGTCCCTGCGGATAATCTGCGGCTTCAAACCCCGTCCGTCCGCGCACGTCAGCTTCGCTGGTTAGCGCAATCTGCTCCACGCGCTGCGGTTTGCGCCAGGCATCGATCGAATCAAACAGTTTCACGATGGTTTTAGGTTGCAGTATCGGGAAGGTATGGATGAGATCGTGGAACTCCGCCACCAGCTTGGCTAAATCACGAATGTCATTCGGTACGCGCAGGCGCTGACACAATTGCTCAACCAGTCTGACGCCCGCCGGGCCGTGCCCGTGGTGACGCGGCCAGAGCTCCGGCGGCGTCAGGCCTTTGCCGAGGTCGTGGCACAGCGTGGCAAAACGCACGTCAACTTCCGGACTGAGCAGCGCCGCCATCGACAGCGTCATCAGAGTATGAATTCCGGTATCGATTTCCGGATGCCACTTTGCCGGCGCCGGGACGCCAAATAACGCATCGACCTCCGGGAACAACACACGCAGCGCGCCGCAGTCGCGTAAGACCTGGAAATAGACCTGCGGGTTACGCGTGGTTAATGCGTTCTCGGTCTCTTTCCAGACGCGTTCTGCCGTCAGATGTTCCAGTTCACCGGCGTGCGTCATTTCGCGCATCAGCGCCATCGTTTCGTCAGCAATACGGAAGCTCAGATGCGCATAGCGAGCGGCAAAGCGCGCCACGCGCAATACGCGCAGCGGATCTTCATTAAAGGCTGGCGAAACATGGCGCAGCAGGCGTTGGTCCAGATCGCGGCGTCCGTGATAGGGATCGATGATCTCACCGTCATCATCCTGCGCGAGAGCGTTAATGGTCAGATCACGGCGCTGGAGATCGTCTTCCAGCGTGACATCCGGCGCGGCATAACAGGTGAATCCGGTATACCCCGAGCCGGACTTACGCTCGGTACGCGCCAGAGCATACTCTTCGTGGGTTTGCGGATGGAGAAAAACAGGAAAATCGCGACCTACCTGCTGGTAGCCCGCGTCGAGCATTTGTTGCGGCGTAGCGCCAACCACCACCCAATCTTTATCTTTAACCGGTAGCCTTAACAGCGTATCCCGAACCGCGCCACCGACCAGATAAATCTTCACGCCACACCACCTCTCCAGGGAAATACAATCCCTTAATCATATGACAGTGTGGCGGAGAAGGCGATTTAGTTCATCCAGCGGTCTTTACGTTTCCGGCTTGGGATCATGTGCGGCAGGATCAAACCGAGAAGCAGGCCGAGTCCCAGCACGCCGCCGCCATACATAAACCACTGCATGATGATGGTGCGTTGCTTATCATCAAGCTGCAAATTTGCGGCGCTGACCTTCTTCTGCGCCACAATCAGCTCGTTCTTCAGCTTCTGATTCTCTTCTTTCAACCCGTTGATCACGCTGTCGCTCTGCGACACTTTCTGCTGCATGTCAGCCGTGCGTTGATTCCAGGTGGTGTCGATATTATTGAGCTTATCGGTCAGCGTTTTGACCTGATTTTCCAGATCCGGCACGCGGGTGCGCAGGCTTGGCGTGCTGTTCAGCTCTTTCATCGGGATCCAGGCCGTCCGGCCGGTACTGTCTTTAACCTGTGCGTAGTTCGTGTTGGCGTCAGTTTGTAACAACGTGACTTCTTCGCCCGCGTTAACCGTGCCGACGAGGCGATAATTATCCCCCGGACCACTGCGGACCCAGGTGTTCAGTTCATCAGAGACATAGCGCTTTTCTTCGGCGTGTGACACAGAAGTTGCGCTAAGTGCGAGTAACATAAATCCAATCAGGCGTAATTTTGGCATCAGGCTGTCGTTATTGTCATAGAAAGTGGAACGATAGTAGTGGTATCAGTGTCTCTACGCAAAGCATTCGACATCAATCGGAATCATCTGTGTCCGGTTTACCGCTACTTCAAAACTTTTACGCCCGTCAAATTGCTCGTTGCATGGCAATTTGGCGCAAAATACTATCTACTGACAAAAAAGATCACCGTAAGTTCGTCGTGATTCTCTCTTATGTGACATAACCGGTAAGTACAAGGCCATGGCTCAGGAAATTGAATTAAAATTTATCGTTAATCACGACGCCGTGAACGCGCTGCGTGACCATCTGAATACGCTCGGAGGCGAGCATCATGCGCCCAGCCCGTTGTTGAATATTTACTACGAGACCGAGGATAAGTGGTTGCGTGGTCACGACATGGGACTGCGTATTCGTGGGGAGAAAGGTCGTTATGAGATGACCATGAAAATTGCCGGGCGAGTGACCGGCGGTTTACACCAGCGACCGGAATACAATGTTCCCCTGAATGAGCCCACGCTGGATTTAATGCAATTCCCGCCGGAGGTGTGGCCAAACGGTGAGCTGCCTGCCGATCTCATCTCCCGCGTGCAGCCGCTGTTCAGCACCGATTTTGAACGTGAAAAATGGCTGCTGACGGTGGATGGCAGCCAGATTGAGATCGCCCTCGATTTAGGCGAAGTGAAAGCGGGTGAACTGGCGGAGCCGATTTGTGAGCTGGAGCTTGAACTGCTGAGCGGCGACACCCGGGCGGTCCTGAAGCTGGCAAATCAGCTGGTGAACCAGGCGGGGCTACGCCAGGGCAGCCTGAGTAAAGCGGCGCGTGGATATCATCTGGCGCAGGGGAATCCTCCACGCGAGATCAAACCGACAGCGGTGCTGAAAGCTCCCGCGAAAGCCAGCGTGGAACACGGGCTGGAAGCCGCTCTGGAGCTGGCGCTGGCACAATGGCAGTACCACGAAGAACTCTGGGTTCGCGGCAATAAGGCCGCGAAGGCGGATGTGCTGGCCGCGATGGGTCTGGTGCGTCACACTCTGATGTTGTTTGGCGGTATTGTTCCGCGTAAAGCGAGCGCTCACTTACGCGATCTGTTAACCCAGTCGGAAGCAACCATTGCTTCCGCGGTTTCTGCGGAGACGGCGGTTTACACCACCCAAACGGCAATGGCGAAACTGGCGCTGACTGAGTGGCTGGTGACCAAAGCCTGGCAGCCGTTTCTGGACGCAAAGGCGCAGGCCAAAATGGCGGACTCTTTCAAGCGCTTCGCCGATATCCATCTTTCGCGTACCGCCGCTGAGCTGAAAAGCGTCTTTGGGCACCCGCTGGGTGACCAGTATCGCGATCAGTTGCCGCGCTTACGCCGTGATATCGACACCGTTTTGCTGCTGGCAGGGTATTACGATGCGACGGTGGTTCAGGCCTGGCTGGAGAACTGGCAAGGGCTGCTTCACGCCATTATCACCGGTCAACATATTGAAATTGAACATTTCCGCAATGAGGCGAACAACCAGGAACCGTTCTGGTTGCACAGCGGGAAACGATAACTGGAGTGCCTGATGGCGCTGTGCTTATCAGGCCTACGGATCGACATGTTTTGTAGGCCGGATAAGGCGGAATGCCGCTATCCGGCAACGTTACAAGGAACTTTTTAATGAAGCCGCTCTCTTCACTGTTACAGCAGTACTGGCAAACCATAGCAGAACAGTTGCCTGAATCCGCATCGGGTGAACAAGCGAAGTCAGTACTTACATTCAGTGACTTTGTGCAGGACAGCGTGATTGCGCATCCGCACTGGCTGGCGGAGCTGGAAAGTGCGCCACCACAGGCTGATGAATGGCAACAGTATGGTGAGTGGTTACAGACAGCGCTGGCAACGGTGAACGATGAAGCGGCGCTGATGCATGAACTGCGTCTGTTTCGCCGCCGCGTGATGGTGCGCATTGCCTGGGCGCAGGCGCTGTCGCTGGTGGACGATACCGACATTCTGCAACAGTTAAGCCATCTGGCCGAAACGCTGATCGTCAGCGCGCGCGACTGGCTGTACGACGCCTGCTGTCGTGAATGGGGAACGCCGTGCAGTCAGGAAGGTATTCCACAACCGCTACTGATTTTAGGCATGGGCAAACTGGGCGGCGGCGAGCTGAATTTTTCTTCGGATATCGATCTGATCTTTGCCTGGCCTGAGCACGGCTCTACCCAGGGGGGACGCCGCGAACTCGATAATGCGCAGTTTTTTACTCGCATGGGACAGCGGCTGATCAAGGTTCTGGATCAGCCTACCCAGGATGGCTTTGTCTATCGGGTGGACATGCGGCTGCGTCCGTTTGGCGACAGCGGCCCGCTGGTGCTGAGTTTTGCGGCGCTGGAAGATTATTACCAGGAGCAAGGGCGCGACTGGGAGCGCTACGCAATGGTCAAGGCGCGGATCATGGGCGATACCGACGGTCGTTATGTCGATGAACTGCGTGCCATGTTGCGCCCGTTCGTTTTCCGCCGTTACATCGACTTCAGTGTGATCCAGTCGCTGCGCAATATGAAGGGGATGATTGCGCGTGAAGTTCGTCGCCGGGGGCTGAAAGATAACATCAAGCTCGGCGCGGGCGGCATTCGCGAAATCGAATTTATTGTGCAGGTATTTCAGTTGATTCGCGGCGGGCGTGAGCCGTCGCTGCAATCTCGTTCTCTGCTGCCGACGTTAAGCGCGATCGCCGCACTGCATTTGCTGCCGGAAAATGATGCCGAACAGTTGCGACAGGCCTACCTCTTCCTGCGCCGTCTGGAAAACCTGCTGCAAAGCATTAATGATGAACAAACCCAGACGCTGCCGGGCGATGAACTTAACCGGGCGCGGTTGGCCTGGGGAATGAATGCGGATAACTGGTCGCAGTTGACGGAAACGCTTGAGGGGCACATGGCGAACGTCCGGCGCGTGTTTAACGAGCTGATCGGCGATGACGAAACCGATACGCAGGAAGATGCGCTCTCGGAACAGTGGCGCGAGCTGTGGCAGGACGCCTTGCAGGAAGATGACACGCCGCCGGTGCTGTCGCATCTCGCGGATGACGATCGCCTGCGCGTGCTGGCGTTGATTGCCGATTTCCGTAAAGAGCTGGATAAACGCACGATAGGCCCGCGTGGTCGCCAGGTGCTCGACCATCTGATGCCGCACCTGCTGAGTGATGTCTGCACGCGGCAGGACGCTTCTCTCCCGCTGTCGCGCATTACGCCGCTGCTGGTGGGGATTGTCACCCGCACCACCTATCTGGAGCTGTTGAGTGAATTCCCCGGCGCGCTGAAACATCTGATTTCGCTTTGCGCGGCGTCGCCGATGGTCGCCAGTCAGCTGGCGCGCTATCCGCTGCTGCTCGATGAACTGCTCGATCCGAATACGCTCTATCAGCCGACGGCGACCGACGCGTATCGTGATGAGTTGCGCCAGTATCTGCTGCGCGTCCCGGAAGACGATGAAGAACAACAACTGGAAGCCCTGCGACAGTTCAAGCAAACGCAGCTGTTGCGTATTGCCGCCGCGGATATCGCCGGTACGTTGCCAGTGATGAAAGTCAGTGACCACCTGACCTGGCTGGCGGAGGCGATGATTGACGCCGTTGTGCAACAGGCGTGGCTGCAAATGGTGGCGCGCTACGGCCAGCCGACACATCTTGCCGAGCGGGAAGGGCGCGGTTTTGCGGTGGTGGGCTACGGCAAGCTGGGCGGTTGGGAATTGGGCTACAGCTCCGATCTCGATTTGATCTTCCTGCATGACTGCCCCGTTGACGTGATGACCGACGGCGAGCGGGAAATTGACGGGCGGCAGTTCTATCTGCGGCTGGCGCAGCGCATTATGCATCTGTTCAGTACCCGTACCTCTTCAGGCATCCTGTATGAAGTGGATGCCCGGTTGCGTCCGTCAGGGGCGGCGGGGATGCTGGTGACCTCCACAGAGTCCTTTGCGGATTATCAGAAAAATGAGGCCTGGACGTGGGAGCATCAGGCGCTGGTGCGCGCACGGGTGGTTTACGGCGACCCGCAACTGACCTCGCAGTTTGATACGGTGCGCCGCGATATTATGACGATGCCTCGCGATGGCAAAACGTTGCAGAACGAGGTGCGCGAAATGCGTGAAAAAATGCGCGCACATCTGGGCAATAAACATCGCGATCGCTTTGATATTAAAGCCGATGAAGGCGGTATTACGGATATCGAATTTATCACGCAATATCTGGTGCTACGTTATGCCCATGACAAACCCAAACTGACCCGCTGGTCTGATAATGTGCGCATTCTGGAACTGTTAGCGCAAAACGACATTATGGACGAGCAGGAGGCGATGGCATTGACCCATGCCTATACCACGCTGCGCGATGAGCTGCATCACCTGGCGTTACAGGAACAGCCGGGTCATGTGGCGCAAACGTGTTTTGAGGCGGAACGTACGCTGGTGCGGGCAAGCTGGCAGAAGTGGCTGGTTGCCTGATGAAGTGTGCTATTATCGCGCGCAAATTTTGAATCTCTCAGGAGACAGGAATGAAAGTAACGCTGCCAGAGTTTGAACGTGCAGGAGTCTTGGTTGTCGGTGATGTGATGCTGGATCGCTACTGGTACGGGCCCACCAGCCGTATTTCACCTGAAGCACCGGTACCGGTGGTGAAAGTCGATACCATCGAAGAACGTCCAGGCGGTGCGGCGAACGTGGCGATGAATATTGCCTCTCTGGGAGCAAATTCGCGCCTGGTCGGACTGACCGGTATCGACGATGCCGCGCGCGCGCTCAGCAAAACGCTGGCGGACGTGAACGTGAAATGCGACTTCGTTTCTGTCCCGACCCATCCTACTATCACCAAACTGCGCGTGCTTTCACGCAACCAGCAACTGATTCGTCTCGACTTCGAAGAAGGCTTTGAAGGCGTGGATCCGCAGCCGCTGCATGAGCGTATCAACCAGGCGCTGAGCTCAATTGGGGCGCTGGTGCTGTCTGACTATGCGAAAGGCGCGCTGGCCAGCGTTCAGCAGATGATCGCGCTGGCGCGTAAAGCCGGAGTGCCGGTGCTGATCGATCCGAAAGGGACTGATTTTGCCCGCTATCGCGGCGCGACGCTGCTGACGCCGAACCTCTCTGAGTTCGAAGCAGTGGCAGGAAAATGCAAAAGCGAAGCAGAAATTGTGGAACGCGGCATGAAGCTGATCGCCGATTTTGAGCTTTCCGCGCTGCTGGTCACCCGCTCCGAACAGGGGATGACGCTGCTGCAACCGGGCAAAGCCCCGCTGCATATGCCGACGCAGGCGCAGGAAGTGTATGACGTGACCGGTGCGGGCGACACGGTCATTGGCGTGCTGGCGGCGACGCTGGCAGCCGGTAATTCGCTGGAAGAAGCCTGCTTCTTTGCCAATGCGGCGGCGGGCGTGGTGGTCGGTAAGCTGGGGACCTCCACTGTGTCGCCTATCGAACTGGAAAACGCGGTACGCGGTCGTGCGGAAACCGGCTTTGGCGTGATGACCGAAGACGAGCTGAAGCAGGCCGTTGCCAGCGCCCGTAAGCGTGGTGAGAAAGTCGTCATGACCAACGGGGTGTTTGACATTCTGCACGCCGGTCACGTCTCCTATCTCGCAAACGCACGTAAGCTGGGCGATCGCTTAATTGTCGCGGTCAACAGCGATGCCTCGACGAAGCGCCTGAAAGGGGAAACGCGGCCGGTGAATCCGCTCGAACAGCGGATGATCGTGTTGGGTGCGCTGGAATCCGTTGACTGGGTGGTCTCTTTTGAAGAGGACACGCCGCAGCGCCTGATTGCAGGCGTATTACCGGATCTGCTGGTGAAAGGCGGTGACTATCAGCCGGAAGAGATTGCCGGTAGTGAAGAGGTGTGGGCTAACGGCGGCGAAGTGCTGGTGCTCAACTTTGAAGACGGTTGCTCCACCACCAATATCATCAAGAAAATCCAGAAAGACAGCGATAAATAACCGCTGGCGGTGATGCCTGGAAATCGGGCATCACCCGTGTACCTAAAGTGTGAACTCAGGCAGCTGATTTGCGCACAATATGTACAAACCTGCTACGCCTCCCGGTAAATACTGGTATCAGAAAAAAGCATATGACCTTAACAGAGATTCACTGACTGGAGGATATGCTAATGAACAACAGTGTTTATTCGATGAACAATTTCGATTTCCTGGCGCGGAGTTTTGCCAGAATGCAGGCTGAAGGTCGCCCTGTTGATATCCGGGCCGTTACCGGCAATATGGATGAGGAGCACCGCAGCTGGTTTTGCAAACGCTACGCGCACTACTGCCAGCAGGCAATGAACGCCAGAAAGTTAGAAGTGGAACATTGATATATCAACGGGCCTTGCGGCCCGTTGCTGTTTTTACGCTTGCGGTTCTACTGGCGGGATGGCAGGTGCAGGTTTGACTTCTTCAGTGGCCTGACGCGCTTCCAGCTCGCTCAAACGTTGCTCCAGTAGCGCCAGTTTTTCACGGGTGCGCAGCAGCACCTGGGTCTGAACATCAAACTCTTCGCGGCTCACCAGATCGAGACGCGTCAGCTGAGATTGCAGCGTTTGACGGATTTTCTTCTCGACATCTTCCCCGAACTCCCGGATCCCTTTCGGCATCGACTCGTGAACCTGGCGAGCGATCTGCTCAATTTTTTTCGGGTCAATCATAGTGGTTTCCCTGAACTGGTAAGTGTTAACGCCCATTGTAGTGCGATCTGCGTAAGGCATAAACCAGAATTGTGTGATGTTAATGCGGGTAAAGGCGTTGATGAAGGTAATCAATAGCGTTATAGTTAATCCGCTTATTCTCAGGGCGGGGCGAAATTCCCCACCGGCGGTAAATCAACTCAGGTTGAAAGCCCGCGAGCGCTTTGGGTGCAAACCCAAAGGTCAGCAGATCCGGTGTAATTCCGGGGCCGACGGTTAGAGTCCGGATGGGAGAGAGTAACGATCCAGTCGGGCATGGACCCGCTCACGTTATTTTTTTGCCGCTTGTCGGTACTCCTAAGACTGCCCTGATTCTGGTAACCATAATTTTAGTGAGGTTTTTTTACCATGAATCAGACGCTACTTTCCTCTTTTGGTACGCCTTTTGAACGTGTCGAACACGCTCTGTCTGCGCTGCGCGAAGGCCGCGGTGTGATGGTGCTGGACGACGAAGATCGTGAAAACGAAGGCGATATGATTTTCCCGGCAGAAACCATGACCGTTGAGCAGATGGCGCTGACCATCCGTCACGGTAGCGGTATTGTGTGCCTGTGCATCACCGAAGATCGTCGTAAACAACTCGATCTGCCGATGATGGTGGAAAATAACACCAGCGCTTATGGCACCGGTTTTACCGTGACCATTGAAGCCGCGACAGGTGTCACGACCGGCGTTTCCGCTGCCGATCGCGTGACCACCGTTCGCGCGGCGATCGCCGATGGCGCAAAACCTTCCGATCTGAACCGGCCGGGGCACGTTTTCCCGCTGCGCGCTCAGCCGGGCGGCGTATTGACCCGCGGTGGCCACACCGAAGCGACCATTGATCTGGTGACGCTGGCGGGCTTCAAACCGGCAGGGGTATTGTGTGAACTGACCAATGATGATGGCAGCATGGCTCGTGCGCCGGAGTGCATCGACTTTGCAGGCAAACACAATATGGCTGTAGTGACGATCGAAGACCTGGTGGCTTACCGTCAGGCGCATGAACGTAAAGCCAGCTAACCCTGTCTTGCCGGATAGTGGTGCAAGCACCTTATCCGGCACATTCCACTTTTTCAAACATCCTGTCGGTTAATAAACATCCAATCTTTTTCTCTATGATCGAAATCATTTTTTCGATTTCATACTGTGCCAGTATATAATCCTACTCAATAATGGGTATGTTAAATGTTAACGCTAAATATCTGTTAATGTTAAAATTTAAGGGTAAAAGGATGTTTATTGCCTGGTACTGGATTGTCTTAATTGCTTTGGTGGTCGTGGGGTATATTTGCCATATGAAACGTTACTGTAAGGCGTTTCGGCAGGATCGTGATGCACTACTGGAAATCCGCAATAAATTACTTCGTCGTGATGATGAAGAACGTGTTATGACGAAAGAGCAGGAATAACCGCTTCCTGCCTTCTCTGTTACCCGATCCCCATCGCCTGAAGTATGACCAGACTCAGCCCCATCACCGACATTCCGCACAGAACGCCATAGCTGGGGTTGTTATTGGGATCGATCTCTTTTGCCAGCGGCATCAGTTCATCCACCGACAACGCCACCATAATGCCGGCGACAGCGGCCATAATCGCGGCCATGACGACAGGTGACACCAGGCTGCCAAGAATCAGCCATGCCAGCACGCCCCCCAATATTTCCGCCATCCCGGAAATGCCCGCCCAGAAAATCGCGGTACGTTTAGAACCGGTGGCCGCGTAGACCGGCCCGGCGACCGCCAGACCTTCCGGAATATTATGTAGGGCAACCGCCAGCGCGATACCGAATCCCAGCTCCAGGTTACTGCTGGCGGTGACGTAGGTGGCAATCCCTTCCGGGAAGTTGTGCAGACTGATCCCCAGCGTGAGCAAGATGGCGGTACGTTTGATCGAGCCGGGAATTGGCTGCGTCCTTTTTTGCATCAGATCCTGCGGATGGGCGTGCGGAAGCAGGCGATCCAGACCAAAGTAACCCAGCAAGCCGATGATAAACATGCCGTAGCCCAGAACTGGCGGCATTCCCTTCGTACCCAGCGCGGCGGGCAACATCTCCATCAAGGAGATCAGGAGCATGATCCCGGCGGCAAATCCGAGTGAAAACGCCAGCAGGCGATTGGAGGGCTTTTGCCCCAGTACGCCAAGAAACGCGCCAATAAACGTGGCGGCCCCCGCCAGTAAGGTCAGAATTAAAGGTACTGACATCAATGACTCCTTATACATCTCGCTGACCTTCAAAATAACTGATGATCATCATCACGGTTATCAGAGTTCTTCATTCATCGAAAGAGGGTATTGTAAGACCATCAAAATGACTCCCTGAGTAAGGATATCATCATGTCTTCAATTCGTATGCCAGCATTGTTTTTGGGACACGGCAGCCCAATGAACGTTCTGGAAGATAACCTGTATACCCGTGCCTGGCAGCAGCTTGGGGAGACATTACCGCGTCCAAAAGCGATTGTGGTGGTGTCTGCCCACTGGTACACCCGAGGTACCGGCGTCACCGCGATGGAAGCGCCAAAGACCATTCATGATTTCGGCGGTTTCCCGCAGGCGTTGTACGACACGTATTACCCGGCGCCCGGCTCCCCTGAACTGGCGCAGTACCTGGTTGATTTGCTTGCACCGGTGCCGGTCGCACTCGACAAAGAAGCCTGGGGTTTTGACCACGGCTCATGGGGTGTGCTGATCAAGATGTATCCGAATGCCGATATCCCGATGGTGCAGTTGAGCATTGATAGCACCAAACCGGCGGCCTGGCATTTTGACATCGGGCGTAAACTGGCGGCGCTGCGTGATGAAGGCATCATGCTGGTAGCCAGTGGTAACGTGGTGCATAATTTGCGCACGGCGCGCTGGCACGGCGATAATAACCCGTATCCGTGGGCAACATCGTTCAATGATTTTGTCAAAGCGAACCTGAGCTGGCAGGGACCGATTGAGCAACATCCGCTGGTCAATTATCTCGATCACGAAGGCGGGTCGCTGTCGAACCCAACGCCGGATCACTATCTGCCGCTGCTGTACGTGTTAGGCGCGTGGGATGGTAAAGAACCGGTGACGATCCCGGTTGATGGTATCGAGATGGGCAGCCTGAGTATGCTGTCGGTACAGGTGGGGTAGGCCGGGTAAGGCGAAGCCGCCACCCGGCAAGGCTCTATTGCCTGATGGCGACACAAAGTGTCTTATCAGGCCTACACAGGAGTGCCATATTACTCGACAAAAATATGCGGGTAGAAGCGAGACAGATCCTGAGTGATCAGCGCTCTGTCTTCGCGAATGCCGATCCCGGCAGGCTGATCGTTGATCAACCAGCTACCAATCAGCATATAGCTGTCGCCAAATTTCGGCAGCTGATGGAACTGCTGCACGATCATGCCTTCTTCACCGTACGGTCCTTCCACCGCTTCGATCGTTTTACCGTTCTCGATAATGGAGACGTTCGCGCCTTCACGCGAGAAGATCGGTTTCACGACGAATTTATCCATCTGAGGATAGTCGTCTTCGGCGAAATAGGCGGGAAGCAGGTTCGGATGGTTCGGGAACATTTCCCACAGCAGCGGCAGCAGCGCCTTGTTGGAGATAATGCTCTTCCAGGCCGGCTCCAGCCAGCGCACGCCAGCGTCTTCCAGCTTGGTGGAGAACATCTCGCGCAGCATAAACTCCCACGGATAGAGCTTGAACAGGTTGGCGATCACCTGATCCTGCAGATCCGTAAACTGCCCCTTCTCCCCAAGTCCAATATCTTCGATATAGAGGAATTCGGTGGCGATCTCCGCCTCCGCTGCACAATCCTGCAGATACTGAATGGTTCCGCGATCTTCAACGGTATCGCGACAGCAGGTTAAGTGCAGAAGTTGGAAACCGTATTGCTCACGCAGTTCGGTGAAGCGCTCGATAAGCTTTTCCTGCAGGCTGTTAAACTGATCGCTGCCTTCCGGCAGATTGCCCGCATTGATCTGATCTTCCAACCAGATCCACTGGAAAAACGCCGCTTCGTACAGTGAAGTCGGAGTATCGGCGTTGTTCTCCAGCAGCTTCGGTTCACCGGCGCCATCCCACGCCAGATCAAGACGTGAATAGAGCGACGGCTGGTGTGTCTGCCAGGATTGACGAACAAAGCCCCAGGTGTGCTTAGGAATACGGAATTTGGCCATCAGCTCGTCGCTGGCGATCACTTTCTCGACCACCTTGAGGCACATCTGGTGCAGCTCTGCGGTCACATCTTCCAGCTTTTCAACCTGGGCCAGCGTTAGCTTGTAATAGGCGTCTTCACACCAGTACGGTTCGCCGTACATGGTGTGAAAATTAAAACCGTATTCCGTGGCTTTATCGCGCCAGTCCGGACGCTCAGTAATACTGACTCTTTCCATGCGTATCAGCCACCCATTGAACGCGTGGAGGTGCCGCTTGCGCTACGCTGCATGGTGCTCTGTTTGGCAACAGATTCACCGAAGCCGCCGCGCGTTACGGTAGAGGTGGTTGCCGGTTTCGGCGCCATGGCGGTTTTAGGAACCGTCATTGTGCGACCAGGCTGTGCTGCGCCGTAGTTTTTACCACCCGCATCGGTGTATTTACCGTAAGCCGGGCTGGCCGGGTTTTTCGAACTGAACAGTGGTTGCTGCGCAAAGCCCGCGCCGCCGCCCATCATGCGGCCCATCATATAACCCGCCATCAGCGGCATCCAGAAGCTACCGCTGGACTGCTGGGCCTGAGCTTCTGGCGCCATGCCTGCCTGAGCAGGGGCTTGCTGGCACTGGCCTTCACCGAACTCGGCGACGCAATCTTCACGAGTGGCATATTTCGGCGCGGTACGTTCCGCTTCTTTCAGCGCGTTATTGAACGCCGTGGTGCATTCCGCGCTTTTGCCCGGATTGGCTGCCGAGCAGTCATCCGCATTTTGATACAGCGACACGGTTTCATCGCTTTTCTCACAACCCGCCAGCATAAACACCGCGGTAACGGCGAATGCGACAGGTGTCAGATGACGCGCGCTCCAGCTTTTGCGGAACGAGGCGTGATGGATGGATTTTGTCCGTTTCATTTTCGTCTTTCCTGGACCCAGTGGTTATTACTGCTCAGGATAGAGGATGAGTGGTTGAAAATGAAGCGAGAAGAGGCGGGAATGCGGCACAATGGCGGGATCTTTACGTTGCCTTACGTTCAGACGGGGCCGAAGCCCCGTCATCGCGTTTAATTACGGAACGGATTGTTACCTTTACTGCTGGAAGAACGTGCCGACGCCGGTTGCGCGGCGGGCGCTGCCGAGTTGGCGGCATAGCCGTCGGCGTTAGCATCCATCTGCGGGGTTTCCGGCGCGACGTGTTCCGGCGAGGTGGAAATCGGTTTGCCCAGCGTGTTGTTCAGCGCCACCAGATCCTGCTCGTTCAACGTACCCAGCGCTGACTTAATATTCAGCTGGTTGATCAGGTAGTTATAACGCGCATTCGCCAGTTGTTGCTTGGCGTTGTACAGCGTAGTGGTCGCATCAAGTACATCAACAATGGTACGAGTGCCCACGGAGTAGCCCGCTTCCATCGCATCTAATGAGCTCTGGGCGGAAACAACCGCTTGTTTGTACGCGTTAATGCTGCTGATTGACGCATTGATATTGTTGAAGGAAGAACGTACGGTCTGCACTACGCTACGGTGGGCGCTTTCCAGTTGCTCACTGGCACCAACAAAGTTGTATTGCGCCTGTTTCACCTGCGAGTTAACCATCCCACCCTGATAAATCGGTAGCGAGAAGCTCAGGCCAATTTTGTTCTGACCTTCGTTACTGTCGTCATAACGGGTACCTGCATCACTGGCACGTGTTTTAGAACCACTGTATGAGGTATCAGACACACCAGTAGAGGCGGTTAAATCCAGTGTCGGCAAGTGGCCATCCTGTGCCTGACGAATCTGCTCACGAGCCAGATCCTGGCTCAGACGCGCCTGCAACAACGTCAGGTTGCGGTTTTCGGCTTCCTTCAGCAGCGCATTTACCGCCTGCGGTTTATCAGTTTTGAAGCTGTCGACGTTCAGTGATGCCAGTTCCGGGTAGTAGTTACCCGTGACCTGACGCAGTTCTTCAACCGCGTTGTCGAGATCGTTGCGGGCGGTGACTTCATTCGCCAGCACAGTATCGTATTGCGAACGGGCGTTTTGTACGTCAGTGATGGCGACCAGGCCCACGTTGAAACGCTGAGTGGTTTGATCCAACTGACGATAAATCGCCTCTTTCTGCGCCTGAGTGTAAGAGAGAACGTCGATGGCGTTCAGCACTTTAAAATAAGCGCTCGCGGTATTGAGGATCAGCGTTTGCTGGTCCGTCTGGAAAGTCACGTCCTGAATACCGGCAGATTTTTCCTGCAGGGTCAGCGCACGCCATTTCGACATATCGAAAAGAGTCTGCGTTAATTGCAGCGAGGCGCTGGTGGCGTTAGAGTTCAAACCGTTCGAATCGCGGTAGCCGTTGCTGTAGGTGTAATCGGCACCTAAGCCCAGTTGAGGCAGTAAAGGACTACGTGCTTCGTTGATTTTTTCGAATGCAGCATCGCGATCGGCGGCGGATTTACGCAATTCCGGGTTGCTCAGGCGTGCTTGCTGATAAACTTGCATCAGGTTTTCTGCCTGGCTCAGTGTGCTGAACCCCGACAGGCTCAGGCCGATAAGGATGGGGAGCAATTTCTTCATTTGCATTCCTTGTTGTGAAGCAGTATTTAGCGCTGATCAAATTTTAAAAATAATTGCTGATTCTAGCAGAATCCGCCACCGCAAAAAGTTGGCGTTCTGTGCCATCAGGCGTTAATTTGCACCAATTTACCACAAGGTCGATGAAACGGCAGTCAAACGCCCTTGAAATTCACATTTAAATCACTATTGGTACAGGACAGCACAATGCGCAAATCAGGCAACTCGCCAGTAACTTTCGCCAAAAACGATGTAGAAATTATTGCACGAGAAACGCTATATCGCGGTTTTTTTTCGCTGGATCTTTATCGCTTTCGCCACCGTTTGTTTAACGGTGAAATGAGTCAGGAAGTGCGTAGAGAAATTTTTGAGCGCGGTCATGCGGCAGTCTTGCTACCCTTTGACCCTGAGCGGGACGAAGTCGTGTTAGTCGAGCAGGTGCGCATCGCGGCCTATGACACCAGTGAAACGCCATGGCTACTGGAAATGGTGGCCGGGATGATCGAAGAGGGTGAAAGCGTTGAGGATGTGGCCCGCCGTGAAGCGATGGAAGAGGCCGGCATCGAGGTAAAACGAACGAAACCGGTGCTCAGTTTTCTGGCAAGCCCTGGCGGCACCAGTGAGCGCTCGTCAATTATGGTGGGTGAAGTGGACGCCACGACCGCAAACGGGATTCACGGTCTGGCTGATGAAAACGAAGATATTCGGGTTCATGTGGTAAGCCGGGAACAGGCATACCGTTGGGTTGAAGAGGGGAAAATTGATAACGCGTCTGCGGTCATCGCTCTGCAATGGCTGCAACTGCACTATAAAGAGCTAATAAACGAGTGGAAAAAATGAAGCGCTATACACCTGACTTCCCTGAAATGATGCGCCTTTGCGAAACGAACTTTTCGCAACTGCGACGCCTGCTACCGCGCAATGATGCGCCTGGCGAAACGGTGAGTTACCAGGTGGGCAACGCACAATATCGGATTACGATCGTTGAATCGACCCGATACACAACGCTGGTGACCATTGAGCAGACGGCGCCGACCATCACTTACTGGAGCCTGCCGTCACTGACTGTACGGCTCTACCATGACGCGATGGTCGCCGAAGTGTGTTCAAGTCAGCAGATCTTTCGCTTCAAAGCACGGTATGATTATCCAAATAAAAAGTTGCATCAACGCGACGAAAAGCATCAAATTAATCAGTTTCTGGCCGACTGGCTGCGATACTGTTTAGCACATGGAGCGATGGCGATTCCGGTTTACTAGCGTCGTGAAACCTAAGGACACCATTTGGAAAGCCTGTTAAATCTTTCTCTGGCTGGTGAGGCCAGGGTCAGGATCTTACAAATTACTGATACTCACCTGTTTGCCGAAAAGCACGAAACGCTATTGGGCGTAAACACCTGGGAAAGCTACCAGGCCGTGTTGGATGCCATTCATGCCGAGGGGCAGGAATACGATTTGATCGTGGCGACGGGTGATTTAGCTCAGGATCAAACCGCTGCGGCCTATCAGCATTTTGCTGAAGGTATCGCAAGCTTTCGTGCGCCTTGCGTTTGGTTGCCCGGCAACCATGATTTCCAGCCTGCGATGTACAGCGCGTTACAAGAGGCGGGGATCTCCCCTGCAAAATGCGTCATGGTTGGCGAACAGTGGCAAATTCTGCTGCTGGACAGTCAGGTCTTCGGCGTACCTCACGGTGAACTGAGCGAATTTCAGCTCGAGTGGCTGGAACGTAAACTGGCTGCGGCCCCTGAGCGCCACACTCTGTTGCTTTTGCATCATCACCCCATGCCTGCGGGATGCAGTTGGCTGGATCAACACAGCCTGCGTAACGCGGCGGAACTGGACAACGTGCTGGTGAATTATCCGCGCGTGAAATATCTGCTTTGCGGGCATATTCATCAGGAACTGGATCTCGACTGGAATGGTCGCCGTCTGCTGGCGACGCCCTCCACCTGCGTTCAGTTCAAACCCCATTGCGCGAACTTTACCCTTGATAGCATCGGTCCTGGCTGGCGTACGCTGGAGCTGTTTGCCGACGGTACGTTGAAAACGGACGTCTGTCGTTTGCAAGGGACTGAGTTCCGACCTGACACCGCTTCTGAAGGCTACTGATGTCTACGCTTCTTTACCTGCACGGCTTCAATAGCTCACCGCGTTCGGCGAAGGCCTGCCTGCTGAAAAACTGGCTACGCGAACAGTATCCTCATGTCGAGATGATTGTGCCGCAGCTACCGCCGTATCCGGCCGATGCCGCAGAGATGCTGGAGTCTATCGTCCTTGAGCACGGCGGCGAGGCGCTGGGCGTGGTGGGATCATCATTAGGCGGTTATTACGCCACCTGGCTGTCACAGTGCTTTATGCTGCCCGCGGTTGTCGTCAACCCGGCTGTCCGGCCATATGAACTGTTGATCGACTACCTCGGTCAGAACGAGAACCCCTACACGGGGCAGCAATATGTGCTAGAGTCACGCCATATTTACGATCTTAAAGTCATGCAGATCGACCCGCTGGAAGCGTCGGATTTAATCTGGCTGCTGCAACAGACGGGAGATGAAGTGCTGGACTACCGCCAGGCAGTGGCGTATTACGCCTCATGCCGCCAGACTGTAATTGAAGGTGGAAACCATGCATTCACGGGCTTCGAAGATTATTTCAACCCGATTGTCGATTTCCTTGGACTGCACAGTTGCTGACAATCATTTCGAATTGCTATTAAAACCATGACGCAAACTTATAACGCTGATGCCATTGAGGTACTCACTGGGCTTGAGCCGGTACGCCGTCGCCCAGGGATGTATACCGATACGACCCGCCCCAACCATCTTGGGCAGGAAGTGATTGATAACAGTGTCGATGAAGCACTGGCGGGCCACGCGAAACGCGTGGATGTGATTTTACATGCCGATCAATCTCTGGAAGTCATTGATGACGGTCGCGGCATGCCCGTGGACATTCACCCGGAAGAAGGCGTTCCGGCGGTTGAATTGATCCTCTGTCGACTGCATGCGGGCGGCAAGTTCTCGAACAAGAACTATCAGTTCTCCGGCGGCCTGCACGGCGTAGGGATCTCCGTGGTGAACGCCCTGTCGAAGCGTGTGGAAGTGAACGTGCGTCGTGATGGTCAGGTGTATAACATTGCGTTTGAGAACGGCGACAAAGTTCAGGATTTGCAGGTTGTTGGCACCTGCGGCAAGCGCAATACCGGCACCAGCGTCCATTTCTGGCCTGACGAAACCTTTTTCGACAGCCCGCGTTTTTCTGTCTCGCGCTTAACGCATGTGCTGAAAGCCAAAGCCGTGCTGTGCCCTGGCGTTGAAATCACCTTTAAAGATGAAGTCAATAACAGCGAACAGCGCTGGTGCTATCAGGATGGTCTTAACGACTATCTGGGCGAAGCGGTAAACGGCCTGCCGACGCTGCCGGAAAAACCGTTCATCGGCAATTTTTCCGGGGATACGGAAACGGTTGACTGGGCACTGCTGTGGCTCCCGGAAGGCGGCGAATTGCTGACCGAAAGCTACGTGAACCTGATCCCGACCATGCAGGGCGGGACACACGTGAACGGTCTGCGTCAGGGGCTGCTCGACGCGATGCGTGAGTTCTGCGAATACCGCAACATTCTGCCACGTGGCGTGAAGCTCTCGGCGGAAGATATCTGGGATCGCTGCGCCTACGTGCTGTCGGTGAAAATGCAGGATCCGCAGTTTGCCGGACAGACCAAAGAACGTCTGTCGTCACGTCAGTGCGCGGCATTTGTCTCCGGCGTGGTGAAAGATGCCTTCAGCCTGTGGCTGAACCAAAACGTTCAGTCAGCCGAACTGCTGGCGGAGATGGTGATCTCCAGCGCCCAGCGTCGACTGCGCGCGGCGAAAAAAGTAGTGCGTAAAAAACTGACCAGCGGTCCGGCGCTGCCGGGGAAACTGGCGGACTGTACCGCACAGGATCTGAATCGTACCGAATTGTTCCTGGTGGAAGGGGACTCGGCGGGCGGCTCCGCTAAGCAGGCGCGCGATCGTGAATATCAGGCGATCATGCCGCTTAAGGGTAAGATCCTGAACACCTGGGAAGTCTCTTCTGATGAAGTGCTGGCCTCGCAGGAAGTCCACGATATTTCTGTTGCGATCGGTATCGATCCGGACAGCGACGATCTGAGCCAGTTACGTTACGGCAAGATCTGTATCCTGGCGGATGCGGACTCCGATGGTCTGCACATCGCCACGCTGCTCTGCGCGCTGTTTGTACGGCATTTCCGTACGCTGGTGAAACACGGACATGTCTATGTCGCGCTGCCGCCGTTGTACCGTATCGATCTCGGCAAAGAGGTCTATTACGCGCTGACGGAGGAAGAGAAGGCGGGCGTACTGGAACAGTTGAAGCGCAAGAAAGGCAAGCCAAACGTACAGCGCTTTAAAGGGCTGGGTGAAATGAACCCGATGCAGTTGCGCGAAACTACGCTGGATCCCAACACTCGTCGTCTGGTCCAGCTCATCATCGATGATGAGGACGATCAGCGTACTAACGCCATGATGGATATGCTGCTGGCGAAGAAGCGCTCTGAAGATCGCCGCAACTGGTTGCAGGAAAAAGGCGACCTCGCGGATATTGACGGGTAATTGTGTTGTTGTGCCGGGCGGCGTCATTAACGCGCCTTCCGGCACGATCATTTATGCCGCTTACGGTACTGCAATGGCGTTTCGCCGATTCCCTTGCCAAACGCGCTGATAAAGTACGTCACCTCTGAAAATCCTACCTTGTTCGCAATCTCCCGCACGCTTGCTTCGCTGTGAAGTAGCGCTTCGCACGCTTTTCTCAGACGTAATGTATTGAGATAGTCGAGAATGCTTTCTCCTGTCTCAATATGGAAGCGGCGCGACACGTAACTTTTTGATTTCCCAAGTTCATCTGCCAGCGTACTCAGGCTGAATTTTCGCGTGTAATTTTCGTCGAGCCAGAACATCACCTGGCTGGCGATACCGGTGGCAATTTCCTGCATACCGCTCTTATCTTCGGGTAACAGGCTGAATAAATTTAATAACAGGCAGGCAACGTGCTCGGCGTTGAGCGGCTTTTGCGTCGCCATTGTCTCGTAACGGCTAAAGAGGAAATCGATATGTGTATGGATCTCATGGGCGTCGATCACCCAGGCTTCACCACCGCGAATCGTCAGGTTTTGCAGGCGTTGCTGATTGAGCGGGAAATCACGCAGCACCTTCAGCACCGCATGTTGATCGAGATGAATAATGGTACGACGATAGCGATTCTGCGCCTGCTCATCGACCATGATTTTGTGCAGGGTGAAGGGCGGGAAAAAGAACATCCGCCCCGGCCGCATGGTGTATTGCTTATGATCGACCGTGACGACACCGAAACCTTCTTCCACATACAGTACTTCCAGACATTGATGCCAGTGGTGGTAGCGTACCGTATTGGCGAACAGTCGACTAAACGACGCGATAGCATCGTTTAAGGTAATCAGTTCGAGATGTTCTGTATTAAGGGCTGTGTTCATAGTGCAACAGATTTAAATTTTTACCCGCCGGATTACGTTTATAAACTCTATTTTTAAATTTTCTCAATCCCTGTTTTAAAAGAATGTGTCGGGTGTGATTGAGATAACATTTCTGCTGATGAGCGATTCACTATGCTTTAGCCACTTTATTCAGAGGGGCAGAGTATGTGGTCGGCAACTGAAGAAAAATCAAATCCATTGTCATCCCGCGAAGACGTAACGCGGGCTGTTAATTCGATACTGGAGGCGCTGGATAAGCAGTTTCCCGCAGGGCAGGCCCAGTTTTCGCTGGGCGATACCTGTGCGCATTACAGTGTGGACATTGCCTGTATGGAAGGGCTTTCGAGAGCGCTGTGGGGGCTGTTTCCGCTAGTGGCGGGAGGCGCTGAGGTCCCGTTTGCTGACAAGTACATTCAGGCGATCAAGCTGGGTACCGATCCGCAGAGTCCGCATTACTGGGGCGATACCGGGCCATATGATCAGCGTCTGGTGGAGATGGCGGCGTATGGTCTGGGTCTGGCGCTTCTGCCAACGCGGTTAACGGCGGCGTTCAGCCCGTCGGAACAAGAAAATCTGCATCGCTGGCTGAATCAGATAACCGATGCGCAGATGCCGGACAGCAACTGGAACTACTTCGCCATCATCGTTCAGCTCGGTTTTAAACGCGCCGGACTGCCATACGACCAGTCGGCTATCGATCGTCGGTTTGCGCTGATGGAAGCCTATTATCTGGGGGACGGCTGGTATTCCGACGGCCCCGGGCGACCTCAGGATTACTACATCTCAATGGCCTTTCATTTTTATGGCCTGCTGTATGCCTCACTGAATCCGGAAGATACCGCTCGCGCCGCAACGTTGCGCGAACGCGCCCGACAATTTGCGGAAGATTTTATCTATATGTCGGCTGCCGATGGGGCCTCGGTGCCGTTCGGTCGCAGCCTGACCTATCGATTTGCGATGGTCGCGTTCTGGAGTGCGGCGGCGTTTGCTGAGCTGGATGTGTTCTCGCCGGGCATCATTAAAGGGGTGATCCTGCGACATTTGCGCTGGTGGCAACAGCAACCTATTTTCGATCGTGATGGGATCCTGACGTTAGGCTTCGCTTACCCGAATCTGGCGATGTGCGAGGACTACAATTCCCCGGGTTCTCCTTACTGGGCGCTGAAGGTCTTTCTGATCCTCGCGCTGCCGGAAACTCACCCGTTCTGGCTGGCTGAAGAGCAACCGCTGCCCTCCCTGGCACAGACGCGTGCAATCCCGCATGCTGGACAAATTCTTCAGCACAGCGAGCATTCTGCTCATGTCACGATGCTGACCTCCGGTCAGTTGGAGCTGAATAACTACGTTAACACCGAGGCAAAATACACGAAGTTTGCCTATTCCAGCCGCTTTGGTTTCACCATTGAACGCGGGCGTTATGGCCTCAAGCATGCGGCGTGTGATTCCATGTTGCTGTTGGCGGATGGCGATAACTATTTTCGCGGGCGGCGCGACTGCGAACAGGTTCGCGTGGATGTGAATGCGATTTTCTCCCGCTGGCTGCCGTGGCATGACGTCACCATTGAGACCTGGTTGGTGCCGTTCGGTGAATGGCATATCCGTTTACACCGCATCAACAGCGCGCGGGTACTGCAAACGGTGGAAGGGGGCTTTGCGGTGATGAAGGCAGAGCATCAGTTGCACGGGCGCGGGTGCGTGATTGCCGCCAGCAACGGCAGTAGCACGATTGTGGATCTGTCTCCGGTGATGTCACGCCGCCCGGACAGCATTATCACTCCGCCAAACAGCAGCATTATGTTTGCCGAATGTGCCGCGATCCCCGTGCTTTCAACAGAGATTGCGCCTGGGGAAAGCTGGCTTTGTTGCGCGGTCCGCGCTTGCGGGCAACACAAGGACTACACCGCCATTCCCCAGTTACAAATCAAGACTCACCAGGTCGTTATCCGCGAACCTGAATCTGCACGCCAGTTGTCGTTCTTTTTATAGCGAGGGTGGTATGAATATACGTTCACCGAGTCACCGAACGGAATACTATAAAATCAGTAGTTTTATCTTTCTCTATTTCTTTACCTGGTCGGCCAGCATTGGTTTATTAGCGATCTGGCTGGGACAGAAAGCACAGCTTAGCGGTACGGTAATAGGAACGGTCTTTGCTGTGAATGGTATTTTCTCGGTTATCCTGAAACCCATTTACGGTTATATTCTCGATAAAATCGGCATGAGTAAATATCTGCTCTATTTTGTCGTGGGGATGTCGGCATTAATGGCCCCCTTCTTTATTTATGTTTACCAGCCATTATTACTTTCTCATACCCTATTGGGAATTATCGTTGGCGCGATTTACCTGAGTTTTGCCTGGTACGCCGGCGTAGCGGCCTGTGAATCCTATTCCGATCGCTACAGCCGCCTGAACGGCATGGAGTTTGGTCAGATTCGGATGTGGGGTTCGCTCGGGTGGGCGGTTGCGTCATCGTTCTCGGGGCTGCTGTTTAACCTTTCTCCGGCCTATAACTTCATCATGGGCAGCGTGGCGTCGGTGGTGATGCTGCTGGTTCTGCTGAGCCTGAAGGTAAACGTCAATGCCGCCAATGCCGCCGAAGTGCTGACCAAAGAGAAAATCGTCCCCGCGGATGTTTACGCGCTGCTGCGAAACCGTAAATTCTGGGCGTTCTGCCTGTATGTGGCGGGTGTCGCGTGGATGATGTTTATCGCTGAGCAACAGTTCTCTCGCTATTTTGTGACCTTTTTCTCTGACATTCATGAAGGCAATGCGGTCTTTGGCTATCTGGGTACCGTGCAGTCCGGCATGGAATTTGTTATGTACATGGTGATCCCCTTATTTGTTAATGCGATCGGCGCCAAACGCGGACTGCTGATTGTCGGTGCGTTGGTAGGCGCGCGACTGGTGATTTCCGGTCTCTGTGATTCTCACCTGTTAATTTCTGTGCTCAAGCCGTTATATGGTCTGGAGATTTGTTTACTGTTGGTCTCGGTCTTTAAATATATCGCGGAACATTTTGATAAACGCGTCAATGCAACCATGTATTTACTGGGATATCAGGCAATGCTGTATGTCGGCAATGTGGTGGTCTCTTCACCAGCCGGATTAATGTATGACCGTATTGGTTTTGAGAAAACCTACATCATCATGGGGGTTATTGCGCTGGTCTTTACGTTTATTTCGGCATTTACCTTATCGGCATGCCAGAGTAAACGAAAAAATAATACTGTCCCTGATATCGCTGAAAATAACGCGGCAAGATAATTTACGTCATAAGGAACCGAAATATGTTAAATCATATCGTTGAGGAACGCTTACGCGCTTTTCCTGGTCGCCCGATCGATGCAGGAGCATTTCAGGACGAAATGCGCAGCGCCCGTGAGCATGTCCTCGAACTGATTCGTCGTCATTTAACGGAATTCGGTGAACACTTTCCCGCCGAAACCTGTGTAAAGGGGTATTACCCGTTAACGGAGAATGTCGAGTGGACGACCAGTTTCTGGACCGGGCAACTGTGGCTGGCGTGGGAAATGAGCGGCGAAGCGGCATTTCGCGACATGGCAGAAAAGCACGTCCGCTCTTTTGGCTTACGGATTGCCGGACGTCACGACACCAATACCCATGACCTGGGCTTCCTGTACACCCTTTCCTGCGTGGCAGCCTGGCGACTGACGGGAAATCGCCAGGCGCGCGGGTTTTCACTGCTGGCGGCAGACGCGCTGCTGGAGCGCTTTCACGAGAAAGCGCAGATCATTCAGGCGTGGGGCGATTTGACTGACCCGGAACAGGCCGGACGGATGATCATCGACTGCAACATGAATTTGCCCTTGTTGTACTGGGCGAGCGAGCAAACCGGCGATCTGCGCTTTGCGGATGCGGCGAAAGCGCACGTTGCGCAGGCGGCTAAGTATTTAATTCGCGAAGACGCGTCCACCTTCCATACCTATTACATGGATGTGCACAGCGGCGCGCCGCGCTACGGGAATACGCAGCAAGGTTATGCCGATGATTCGTGCTGGTCGCGCGGTCAGGCGTGGGGCATTTATGGTTTCCTGTTGAGCTATATCTATACCGGCGACCCGGAGATGGTGGCGCTGTCGAAAAAGCTGGCCAACTACTTCCTGAATCGTCTGCCGGAAGATGCTGTCTGCCATTGGGATCTGGCGCTGGTTGGCACCGATGCGTTGCGGGACTCCTCCTCGGCGGCCATTGCGGTCTGTGGCCTGCTGGAATTGATTAAACATCTGCCGGTCACCGACCCGGATCGCGAACGTTACCAGCAGTGGGCGATGGCGATCATGTCGTCGCTGACCAGACACTATCTGGTGGCGAAAGAGGAAAAGAGTAATGGCCTGTTGAAACACTCGGTGTATCACCTTTCAAGCAACAAAGGGGTGGATGAGTGTGCCAGTTGGGGAGATTACTTCTACGTGGAGGCGCTGATGCGTTTTACCCAGTGCTGGAAGCTGTACTGGTAAGCGAGAGTTTTACTGTTGTTCAAAAGGGTAAGCCACGGGAGCTTACCCTTTTGCCGTTATGATATCTGATTGATCTTGCCAGAGAGGTCTATTAGGCTCAATCGAGGCGAGAACGCGGATTTACGCTATGGCAATGACCGGGGATGGACGCCAGGAATACATAATAAGGAAACAGGATGAACAACACACATCTGTCTAAGAGCGTCGACGCCCTTAAACCCTCCGCTATCAGGGAATTACTCAAACATAGCAAAATGCCTGGCGTGATATCGCTGGGAGGCGGCATTCCCAGCCCGGAACTGTTTGATAAAACAGGGCTGGAAATGGCCACACACAACATGATGGAAAACCAGTTTCTGGATGCATTCCAGTACGGTCTGAGTGAAGGTTTTCCGCCTCTACGAGAAGCGATCAGTCAGTTGTGCCAGAAGCGGGGCATTCAGGCCGCGTCTGACGCCATCCTGGTGACCAATGGGTCACAGCAGTCGCTGGATATTCTGGCGAGAACGCTGATCAATCCGGGCGATAAAGTGGTGGTTGAACGTCCGACCTATCTTGCCGCTTTGCAGGTGCTGCAACTGTCTCAGGCGGGTATTCTGTCTGTTGGCACCGATAAAGACGGCATGATCGTGGACGATCTGGAAGTATTGCTGCAGAACAACACGATCAAGTTTGTCTATATCGTGCCAACGTTCGGTAACCCCGGTGGTGTGGTCCTCAGTGATTCTCGTCGTCAGAAGTTGGTTCAACTGGCGAAGCAGCATGACTTTGCCATCATCGAAGACGATCCCTACGGTGAAATCAATTTCACCGACGAGACCTATAAAACGCTGTCCCAGCATGCCCGGGAGAGCGGATGTCCTGAGCAGGTGATTTATACCTCGACCTTTTCCAAGATTCTGGCCCCAGGCCTGCGCGTGGGTTGGGTGGTATTGCCGGAATGGATCAGACAAAAAGCGACCATCGTTAAACAGGCGACCGATCTGCATACCAGCGCGCATTCGCAGGCGATGGCGGCCAGCTATTTGACGTTAGGGCGTCTGGAAGATCAAATCCAGCTCATCCGTCAGGCGTACCGTGAGAAGTGCTATTTGCTGGCGGATGCGATTCGCAGCGAACTGGGCGAGCATATTTCATTCTATATGCCGCAGGGTGGGATGTTCCTGTGGGGGACGTTCCGTTACGACTTCGATACCACGGCCTGGCTTTCCCGTACATTGCAGGAAAAAGTGGTATTCGTGCCGGGAGAGTTCTTCTTCTGTGATAATCCGGACAAACGGACGCTACGGATGTCTTTTGCGACGCCGACTGCGGATGAGCTTGAAGAAGCGGTACGAAGATTGAAAAAAGCGTTGCCCTGAGCTCGCTTTTGCCGGGTCTGACACTGATGGCTGACCCGGCACAACACGATATGTTTAGATACCGGATTCCAGAATACGAATATTCATCTCCAGCACATCGCCTTTAACGGCTTCGCTGTAGGCTTTCATATGCGGGGTCTGCAGGTGCGCTTCAAGGTGCGCGATGCTTTCCCACTGCTCAATCATCACGATTGAATCAGGCGCCATGGTCTGGAAACTCACGTTTGCCGCATGATCTACCATCGGCGCGTAGCCGTGGCAGCCTTCTTCTTTCAATACGTCAGGAACAATTTTCGCAAACTGATCGAGGACGGCCTGACGGTGGTGTTGTCCCGGACGAGTGCGGATTTCAGCAATAACTGTAAGCATGGTTAACTCCTTCTAATTCCAGGTTACTAGTTAACCAAAAATCGCCTGCAGATGCTCGCGATATTCTGCAACAGAACGTGGTACATCCGGCATTTTAATGACGTCATTGGTAATAAAGGTCGGCAGCGCTTCCATTCCAAGGAATTGATTCGCCTTATGGAACGGCAGATAAACGCCATCAACGCCCACGCCATGGAAGAACTGATCTTTATCGGTGAAGGCTTCCATCGGTGCGTTCCAGGTCAGAGAAAGCATGTATTTTTTCCCCTGAATCAGGCCGCCGGAACCGTATTTTTTCGAGGCATCTGAGCGAGTACGACCATCGCTGGCATACAGTGTGCCATGTCCTTCGGTGAACACGTCATCAATGTATTTTTTCACGGTCCACGGCGCACCCATCCACCAGCCAGGCATTTGCCAGACAACCACGTCAGCCCAGACGAAGTTCTGCACTTCTTCTTTCACGTCGTAATCGCTGTCAGCGCGGACGATTTTGACGCTATGCCCGAGGTCGCGCAGAGTGCCGTCAGCGACTTCCGTCAGGGTGTCGTTCAATTGGCCGTTGGAGTGTGCGAATTTTTTCGCGCCGTTGATAATCAGGATGTTGCTCATTGTTAATCCTCTCAGAAATGCGTTTGAGGCTAATTTTACGTCAACAGGCGGTACGGTGAAATTAGCAAAATGTGCAAAGTCTTTTGCATCTGGCGCAATAATTGACGATTACCACTTCACTGTCGCGATAAAACCACCGTCTGGCGCATTGCCAAACGACACTGTCATTGTGTGCAGGGCGGCAATGCGGCGGACAATCGACAGGCCCAACCCGCTGCCGGTAACGTGCTGTCCGGGCGGGCGATAAAAGCGTTCGCCAATGTGGGACAGGGCTTCTGCCGTGACGCCGGGGCCGTTGTCTCTGACCGTAAATTGCCTGGCGTCAAGCGTGACCTCAACCACGCTGCCTTTCGGGCTGTAGCGGATGGCGTTATCCAGTAAATTGCGTACCAGCAAACTGAGCAGTAGCGGTTGCCCGGTGCGCGTCACATTGTGGGCGTTGATCTGCAAACGTACATCAATCTGCGCCTGCTGCGCGGGTTGCCAGATGTCCATTACTGCGGACTGAAGCACGTCCTCAAGAGAGAGCGTGGCGACGTCCTGCAGGTTATCCAGCGAGTCGAGACGGGAAAGCGTCAGCAGCTGGTCGACCAGACGGGTTGCGCGATCGATGCCCGTGTGGAGTTGCATTAGCGCTTTCTCGCGTGCCTGCGGATCATCATCAGAAAGCTGCGCCACCTCCGTCTGAACTTTCAGCGCGGTTAGCGGACTACGCAGTTCATGGGCGGCGTCTGAGGTAAAGCGGCGTTCGCGCACCATCATCTTATGGGTACGGATAAAAAGCTGATTGAGCGATTCGACCAGCGGGCGCACTTCACTCGGGACGCCGTGTGAACTGAGCGGCTCGCTGGATTCCGGATCGCGCAGGCGCAACGCCTGCGCCAGCTTTTTCAGCGGCATGAGTTCCCGATGCAGCAGCATAATCAACAGCAGCAGCATCAGCGGCAGGGCGATAAGCCAGGGGACCAGTTGCGCCGTTACAATCGCCAGCGCCATATCTTCACGGTATTCCCATTCCTGACCAACCACGATGCGGTACTTACCATCGGCGGAAGTCAGCCAGATAAAACGCCATTTATCGTCATCGCCATTTAACTTGCCGTCATCAAAGCCTTCCCGACGGTAGCTATAGGGGATGTTCTGACCATTATCGCCGTCGTGCAGCACCATCTTGCCGTCCGTGGTATAGACGGCAAAGGTCAGCACATCATCATCAACATGACCGTGTTTAAATTTTTTCGGCGTATGTGCCATCCGTTCTGTCGCATGCAGTTCATTGATATCGAGCGTAATCAGGCGTTTGGCGAAGAGCATCAACTGGGTGTCAAACAGCTCATCAACGTTATCGGTGGTCTGCTTCCACGCGACAAAACTCGATGCCGCCCAGGTAATGGCAGCCAGAATCAGAAAGATGAGGGTAAGCCTGACGCGCAGGCTGAGCCGCCGGGTCACGTTGATGCCTCGCCAAGCGTATAGCCGATGCCATGAACGGTGCGAATGAAATCGCTGCCCAGTTTGCGCCGCAGATGGTGTACGTGCACTTCAACGGCATTGCTGGTGACCTCTTCGTCCCAGTTATACAGCTTCTCTTCAATGAGCTTGCGCGGCAGCACGCGCCCGGCATTGCGCATCAGCAACTCCAGAAGCGCGAACTCTTTTGGCTTGAGTATCAACGGCTCGCCCGCCAGCGTCGCGACCCGATCGCCGGGACTTAACGTCACCCGCCCGTGGCGCAATTCACTGCTGGCCTGGCCGCTGGCGCGACGCATCAACGCCTCCAGCCTGGCGGCGACTTCTATCAGCGCAAAGGGCTTGCACAGATAATCATCCGCCCCGAGACGAAGTCCTTCGACGCGCTCGGCCAGCGCATCGCGCGCGGTGAGGATCAGTACCGGCTCGCGCTTTCCCTGTTCGCGCCAGTCGCGCAAAATATCGCGCCCGTCCATTCCCGGCAGCGTGAGGTCGAGGATCACCGCATCATAAGGCGCGCTGTAGAGCGCTTCTTTTCCCTGACGACCTTCGGTAAACCAGTCGACGCTAAAGCCCATTTTACTCAACCCGGTTTTAATGCCGTCGCCAATCAACGCATCATCTTCAATCAGTAAAATTCGCATCGTTTCATCCCTGCACCCGCTGTGATAAAGGCAAGTAAACCGCGATGTCGCACGCGATGTACAGCAAAAATGAGACTTTTTTTTGCCTTAAGAACTCGTTAAGGATTACCGTATTTAATGGATGTGAAATGACATCAAAGGGAGACATGATCATGAAAAAACTGGCTGCAATGGTTGCTATTATGGCGCTCTGCTCCGCACCGGTTCTGGCGGCGCAACAGGGTGGTTTTTCTGGCCCGTCCGCGACGCAAACGCAGAGCGGCGGCTTCCAGGGACCTAACGGCAGTAGCACGACAGTAGAAAGTGCGAAATCCTTGCGTGATGACACCTGGGTGACGCTGCGTGGCAACATCGTTGAACGTATTTCCGATGACCTCTATCTGTTTAAAGATGCGACTGGCACTATCAATGTCGATATCGACCACAAACGCTGGAACGGCGTGACGGTTACCCCGCAAGATACCGTTGAAATTCAGGGTGAAGTAGACAAAGACTGGAATTCCGTTGAAATTGACGTGAAGCAAATCAGTAAAGTCAGCAAATAATCCCCGTCAGGGCCGCGTTCGCGGCCCTTTTCTTTGTGACTCAACGCGTCAGATAAGGTAGTATCTGCGGCAATATTGCCTGAAAAGATACCGGGTATCTGGCAGGCTTACAGTTGAGGAATCACGATTAATGAGCGATATGGCAGAGCGCCTTGCGCTGCATGAATTCACGGAAAACGCCTATCTGAATTACTCCATGTACGTCATCATGGACAGGGCGTTGCCGTTTATTGGTGATGGTCTGAAACCCGTTCAGCGCCGCATCGTCTATGCGATGTCAGAGCTGGGGCTGAATGCCAGCGCCAAATTTAAAAAATCCGCCCGTACCGTCGGCGACGTGCTGGGTAAATATCACCCGCACGGCGACAGCGCCTGCTATGAGGCCATGGTGCTGATGGCGCAGCCGTTCTCTTACCGTTATCCGCTGGTTGATGGCCAGGGGAACTGGGGGGCGCCGGACGATCCGAAATCCTTCGCGGCGATGCGTTATACCGAATCCCGCCTGTCAAAATACGCCGAACTGCTGCTGAGCGAGCTCGGTCAGGGAACCGCTGACTGGGTGCCAAACTTCGACGGAACGATGCAGGAGCCGAAAATGCTGCCTGCGCGTCTGCCGAACATCCTGCTTAACGGTACGACCGGCATCGCGGTCGGCATGGCGACCGATATTCCGCCGCACAACCTGCGTGAAGTGGCAAAAGCCGCGATCACCCTGATTGAGCAACCGAAAACGACGCTGGACGAGCTGCTGGATATTGTCCACGGCCCGGACTACCCGACCGAAGCGGAAATCATTACCCCGCGCGCCGAAATCCGTAAAATTTATGAAAACGGGCGCGGCTCCGTGCGCATGCGCGCGGTGTGGAAGAAAGAAGACGGCGCGGTGGTGATTACCGCGCTGCCGCACCAGGTTTCCGGCGCGCGCGTGCTGGAGCAAATCGCGGCCCAGATGCGCAATAAAAAGCTGCCGATGGTAGACGATTTGCGCGATGAGTCAGACCACGAAAACGCGACCCGTCTGGTGGTGGTGCCTCGTTCCAATCGCGTGGACATGGAACAGGTGATGAACCACCTGTTTGCGACCACCGATCTGGAAAAGAGCTATCGCATTAACCTCAATATGATCGGCCTTGACGGACGCCCGGCGGTGAAAAACCTGCTGGAGATCCTCACCGAATGGCTGGCATTCCGTCGGGATACCGTACGTCGCCGCCTGAACTATCGTCTGGAGAAAGTCCTCAAGCGCCTGCATATTCTGGAAGGTTTGCTGGTGGCGTTTCTCAATATTGACGAAGTCATTGAGATCATCCGTACGGAAGATGAGCCTAAACCCGCGCTGATGTCGCGTTTTGGTATTACTGAAACGCAGGCTGAAGCGATCCTCGAACTGAAATTGCGTCATCTCGCCAAACTGGAAGAGATGAAGATTCGCGGTGAACAGGATGAACTGGCGAAAGAGCGCGATCAGTTGCAGGCGATCCTCGCGTCTGAACGCAAAATGAATACCCTGCTGAAGAAAGAGCTGCAGGCCGACGCCGACGCCTATGGCGACGATCGTCGTTCGCCGCTGCGCGAGCGCGAAGAAGCGAAAGCGATGAGCGAACACGACATGCTGCCGTCTGAGCCGGTGACGATCGTGTTGTCGCAGATGGGCTGGGTGCGTAGCGCCAAAGGTCATGATATCGACGCACAGGGATTGAACTACAAAGCGGGCGACAGCTTTAAATCCGCCGTGAAAGGTAAGAGCAACCAGCCGGTGGTGTTTATCGATACCACCGGACGCAGTTACGCCATTGATCCGATCACGCTGCCGTCGGCGCGCGGTCAGGGCGAACCGTTGACCGGCAAACTGACGCTGCCGCCAGGCGCGACCGTTGAGCATATGCTGATGGAAGGCGATGAGCAGAAACTGCTGATGGCATCCGATGCGGGTTACGGTTTCGTCTGTACGTTCAACGATCTGGTGGCGCGCAACCGTGCCGGTAAGACGCTCATTACGCTGCCGGAAAACGCCCGCGTGATGCCGCCGGTGGTGATTGAAGATGAAACGGACATGCTGCTGGCGATAACGACGGCCGGACGTATGCTGATGTTCCCGGTCAGCGATCTGCCACAGTTGTCGAAAGGCAAAGGGAATAAGATCATCAACATTCCGTCCGCCGAAGCCGCGCGTGGTGACGATGCGCTGGCGCTGCTTTACGTTCTGCCGCCGCAAAGTACGCTGACTATTCACGTCGGGAAACGCAAAATTAAGCTGCGTCCTGAAGAATTGCAGAAAGTGACCGGCGAGCGCGGCCGTCGCGGGACGTTGATGCGTGGTTTGCAACGCATCGATCGCATCGACATTGATTCGCCGCGTCGTGCTGGCAGTGGCGACAGCGAAGAGTAAGATATTTTTAAACGCCTTATCCGGCCTGCGGTTTTAACGACACCGTCAGGCCGGATGACAGTAAAATTTCCCGTAAAACCGTTGTTTATTCGTGAGTCGCGATTAACAATACCGTTTTCCAGAGAGCCACATTAACAATACCCTAACCTGATAGCAGGTGACGTAGAATCCCGGGCTCTTAGGCCTTCAGAGGTTGTTATGCTATTTATTTTTCGACTTATTATTACCGTTATCTATTCCATCCTGGTTTGTGTTTTCGGTTCTCTTTACTGCCTGCTCAGCCCGCGTAACCCAAAACACGTCGCGACCTTCGGACACATGTTTGGTCGCCTGGCGCCGCTGTTCGGCCTGAAGGTAGAGTGCCGTAAACCCGCGGATGCGGAAAGCTACGGCAACGCTATCTATATCGCTAACCATCAGAATAACTACGATATGGTAACTGCCGCGAATATCGTGCAGCCGCCCACCGTGACCGTCGGGAAGAAAAGCCTGCTGTGGATCCCGTTTTTTGGTCAGCTTTACTGGCTGACAGGAAACCTGCTGATCGACCGTAATAACCGCGCAAAAGCGCACGGCACGATTGCTGAAGTGGTGAATCATTTTAAAAAGCGTCGTATCTCCATCTGGATGTTCCCGGAAGGCACCCGCAGCCGGGGGCGTGGCCTGCTGCCGTTTAAAACCGGAGCGTTTCATGCCGCGATTGCGGCTGGCGTCCCGATTATTCCGGTGTGCGTTTCCAATACCTCGAATAAAATTAACCTGAATCGCCTGAAGAATGGTCTGGTGATCGTGGAAATGCTGCCGCCGGTGGATATCAGTCAATATGGTAAAGATCAGGTTCGTGAACTGGCCGCGCACTGCCGCTCGTTGATGGAACAAAAGATTGCTGAACTCGATAAAGAAGTCGCCGAGCGCGAAGCCGCCGGGAAAGTGTGATTCAGCGATAAACGCTTACTCATTCACGCTGCGAGCATAACGTTACGCAGCCTGGAGTATGACGAGTTTTTTGCAGGAAACGAATTCCTGCCCGTAATTTAGCCAGTTTTACATGGAGCTTATATGTCATTCAGTCGGCGTCAGTTCATTCAGGCATCGGGGATCGCGCTGTGTGCCGGTGCTGTTCCGCTGAGGGCCAATGCTGCCGGTCAGCAACAGCCGCTGCCCGTTCCGCCGCTACTGGAGTCGCGCCGGGGCCAGCCGTTGTTTATGACGCTGCAGCGTTCGCACTGGTCCTTTACCCAGGGCACGCGTGCGCCGGTCTGGGGGGTTAATGGGCGTTACCTCGGGCCGACGATCCGCGTCTGGAAAGGGGATGATGTTAAGCTGATCTACAGTAACCGTCTGGCGGAAAACGTCTCGATGACTATCGCCGGTTTACAGGTTCCGGGTCCGCTGATGGGCGGTCCGGCGCGCATGATGTCGCCAAACGCGGACTGGGCTCCGGTGCTGCCCATCCGCCAGAACGCTGCCACGCTGTGGTATCACGCCAATACGCCGAACCGTACCGCGCAGCAGGTTTATAACGGCCTGGCCGGGATGTGGCTGGTTGAAGATGAAGTCAGTAAATCGCTGCCGATCCCCAACCATTACGGCGTCGATGACTTCCCGATTATCATTCAAGATAAACGGCTGGATAACTTCGGCACGCCGGAATACAACGAGCCTGGCAGCGGCGGCTTTGTCGGCGATACGCTGTTGGTCAACGGGGTGCAAAGCCCTTACGTGGAAGTGTCCCGCGGCTGGGTGCGCCTGCGCCTGCTGAACGCCTCTAACTCCCGTCGTTATCAGTTGCAGATGAGCGACGGTCGCGCGCTGCATGTTATCTCCGGCGACCAGGGCTTTTTGCCTGCGCCGGTGTCGGTAAAACAGCTGTCGCTGGCGCCCGGTGAGCGCCGCGAAATTCTGGTTGATATGACCAATGGCGATGAAGTGTCGATTACCTGCGGTGAGGCGGCGAGCATTGTCGACCGAATCCGGGGGTTCTTCGAACCGTCGAGCATTCTGGTGTCCACGCTGGTGTTAACGTTGCGCCCAACTGGCCTTCTTCCGCTGGTGACCGACAGCCTGCCGATGCGTCTACTGCCGACCGAGATCATGAGCGGGACGCCAATTCGCAGTCGCGACATCAGTCTGGGCGACGATCCGGGCATCAACGGCCAGTTATGGGACGTCAATCGCATTGATATCACCGCGCAACAGGGCTCCTGGGAGCGCTGGACGGTGCGGGCCGATATGCCGCAGTCGTTCCATATCGAAGGGGTGTCATTCCTCGTGCGTAACGTCAACGGTGCGATGCCGTTCCCGGAAGACCGTGGCTGGAAAGATACCGTCTGGGTGGATGGGCAGGTAGAGCTGCTGGTTTACTACGGACAGCCATCCTGGGCGCATTTCCCGTTCTACTTCCACAGTCAGACGCTGGAAATGGCGGACCGTGGTTCTATTGGGCAGATTCTGGTGAATCCGGCGGCATAATCCTCCTCTCTCTCGCTGACAGGCGAGAGAGATTATCCTTCGATTTCTCTTTCGTTCCGGCATATAATCGCCGGCCTTTGATTATTTTTTTACCATTTTTGGAAGCATTATGAGCGCAATATCCCTGATCCAGCCAGACAGAGATCTCTTCTCCTGGCCTCAGTACTGGGCGGCCTGTTTTGGTCCCGCTCCTTTTTTGCCGATGTCACGCGACGAAATGGATCAACTTGGCTGGGATAGCTGCGACATTATTCTGGTAACCGGCGACGCTTATGTCGATCACCCGAGTTTCGGTATGGCGATTTGTGGTCGTATGCTGGAAGCACAGGGCTTCCGTGTCGGCATCATTGCGCAGCCGGACTGGAACAGCAAAGACGACTTTATGCGTCTGGGCAAACCGAACCTGTTCTTCGGCGTCACCGCCGGCAACATGGACTCGATGATTAACCGCTACACTGCCGATCGCCGCCTGCGCCATGACGATGCCTATACTCCGGATAACGTGGCGGGCAAGCGTCCGGACCGCGCCACGCTGGTCTATACCCAGCGCTGTAAAGAGGCGTGGAAAGATGTGCCGGTGATCCTCGGCGGTATTGAAGCGAGCCTGCGCCGTACCGCGCATTACGATTACTGGTCTGATACCGTGCGCCGTTCCGTGCTGGTGGATTCCAAAGCCGACATGCTGATGTTTGGCAACGGCGAGCGTCCGCTGGTGGAAGTGGCACACCGTCTGGCGATGGGAGAAACCATCGACCAGATCCGCGATGTGCGTAACACGGCGATTATGGTGAAAGAAGCGCTGCCTGGCTGGAGCGGCGTTGATTCTACGCGTCTGGATACACCGGGGAAAATCGACCCGATCCCGCACCCGTATGGCGAAGATTTGCCGTGTGCCGACAACAAACCGGTCGCGCCGAAAAAGCAGGAAGCAAAAGCCATTACCGTGCAGCCCGCGCGTCCGAAACCATGGGAAAAAACCTACGTTCTGCTGCCGTCCTTTGAAAAAGTGAAGGGCGATAAAGTGCTGTATGCGCACGCTTCGCGGATCCTGCACCATGAAACTAACCCAGGCTGCGCACGCGCGCTGATGCAAAAGCATGGCGATCGCTACATCTGGATCAACCCGCCGGCGATCCCGCTGTCAACCGAAGAGATGGACAGCGTTTTTGCTCTGCCGTATAAGCGTGTGCCGCATCCGGCGTACGGCAACAGCCGTATTCCCGCCTATGAGATGATCCGCTTCTCGATCAACATCATGCGCGGCTGCTTCGGTGGCTGCTCGTTTTGTTCGATCACCGAACACGAAGGGCGCATTATTCAGAGCCGTTCTGAAGATTCAATTATCAATGAGATCGAAGCGATCCGCGATACCGTGCCGGGCTTTACCGGCGTGATTTCCGATCTCGGCGGTCCGACGGCCAACATGTATATGCTGCGCTGCAAATCGCCGCGCGCAGAACAGACCTGTCGCCGCCTGTCGTGTGTTTATCCGGATATCTGTCCGCATATGGATACCAACCATGAGCCGACGATCAACCTCTATCGCCGTGCGCGCGATCTAAAAGGCATCAAGAAGATCCTGATCGCCTCCGGCGTGCGTTACGATATCGCAGTGGAAGATCCGCGCTATATCAAAGAGCTGGCGAGCCACCATGTCGGCGGTTACCTTAAGATTGCGCCGGAACATACCGAAGAAGGGCCGCTGTCGAAGATGATGAAGCCGGGCATGGGGAGTTATGACCGCTTTAAAGAGTTGTTCGATCTCTACTCGAAACAGGCCGGGAAAGAGCAGTATCTGATCCCGTACTTCATCTCTGCGCATCCGGGGACGCGTGACGAGGATATGGTGAATCTGGCGCTGTGGCTCAAGAAACATCGCTTCCGTCTCGATCAGGTGCAGAACTTCTATCCGTCGCCGCTGGCCAACTCGACCACCATGTATTACACCGGCAAAAACCCGCTGGGTAAGATTGGCTATAAGAGTGAAGATGTGGTGGTGCCGAAGGGGGATAAGCAGCGTCGTCTGCATAAAGCGCTGTTGCGTTACCACGATCCGGCGAACTGGCCGATGATCCGTCAGGCGCTGGAAGAGATGGGTAAGAAGCACCTGATTGGCGGACGCCGCGAGTGCCTGGTACCGGCGCCAACGCTGGAAGAGATGCGTGAAGCGCGTCGTCAGAATCGTCATACCCGTCCGGCGCTGACCAAGCATACGCCGGTGGCGCATCAGCGTCAGACGCCTGCCGCTAACAAAAAGCGCGGTAAAGTGGCGGGGCGTTAACGTTCATAACCCGGTCGTTTTCGCTGACCGGGTCTGTGGCTACATTTCAGGAGTTCAGGCTGCTTCGGCAGCCTTTTTTCTTCTTAATACAACCCTAATGCTTTCCACCATGCCAGACCGATGGTCAAAAAGACCGCCTGATTAAACAGACTGATAACAAAGCTCGTCCGCCACCAGGTGCCAGTAGGGACATATCCGGCACCAAATAAAATGGGGCCGCGGGCATGAGTGTACTGAGTCAGCGAACAATACAGGCTACTGGTGAAGGCTAACATCAGTGCAGTCGGAGCTGCCGGAATATTCAGGTGCAGCCCCACACCGAGAAACACGGCATACAGTGCGGCGATCTGCGTGTTACCGCTGGCAAAGAAGTAATGGGTATAGAAATACGCTGCGTTCAGTAACAACAACACGATAACCCAACTGGTGCCGTGCATGGCGCTGCCAATACTGTCGCCAATCAGATTGCCAAACCAGGTGGTGAACCCCAGCTTTTTCAACTGATTTGCCATCATCAACAGTGCGGCAAACCAGATGAGCGTATCCCACGCGCCTTTTTCGCTTTTGACGTCTTCCCAGCTCAGTACGCCACTCAACAGTAGAATGGAGAGACCGACAAACGACGCTGTAGTGGCGTCCACGCCCAGTACATTACCAAAAATCCACAGGATGAGCAGTACGCCGACGGTCCCCAGCATCAGCCATTCACCACGCGACATACGTCCCATTTGCGCCAGTTCGTTGCGTGCCAGTTGTGGCGCATCAGGCGTGTGTTTGATTTCCGGGCGAGTCAACCAGTAAACCAGCAGCGGGACGATCAGCAGCGACACCAGGCAGGGCAGTAATGCCGCCATAAACCAACTCCCCCAGGTTAGCGATACGCCAGCGTTTGCAGCCAGTTTTACCGCCAGCAGGTTCCCGGTATAGCCAGTCATAAACAGGGCGGCAGTCACATCATTGACGTTACCGATACAAGTGATCAGGAACGTCCCGATTTTACTGCGCGACTCATCTTCCGGGCGTGAATCGAAGCTGCGCGCCAGCGAATCGGCAATAGGATAAATAACGCCGCCACAGCGTGCGGTATTACTGGGCATGGCCGGAGAGAGGATCAGATCGGCAAAGGCCAGACCGTAAGCCAGGCCCAGTGTTCTTTTTCCCAGCAGGCGGATCATTTGCAAAGCGATACGCCGACCCAGCCCGGTTTTGATAAAACCACGAGCGATCATAAAGGCGACGACGATAAGCCAGATCAGCGAACTATTTAATTCGCTCAGGGCAGTTGTGATGGCGCCGCTGGCGGTTTTATCCCCTGCGGCATAAGCGAGGGCAAAAACGGTGATCCCGATAATGCCCACTGCGCCGATCGGCAAAACTTTTGTGACAATGGAAGCAATGGTGGCAACGAAGATAATAGCCGAATGCCAGGCTGGTGTACTTAACCCGGTTGGCGGGGTCAGTTGCCAGAGCAAGACGGAGATAATAATAATTAGAATTAACTGGAGCCATTTGACTCCATGAGGTTTGTTTTCCGCCACGGGTTTGACACCTATAAATATTGAAAATGATTTGGTGTTTAATATAATTATCATTGATAATTATAAGGTTATATGAAGAGAGTGTGGCACGGAGCTGTGGGGGAAATACACCGGATAATGCGTGTTAATTGTTTCTCAATATTTCAATAAAAAAGCCCGGTTGAACGCCGGGCTTGAAAGAAGGGAATTAGCCGCCGAACTGGTCTGGATCGGGACCCAAACGTTTACTCTGATCGAGCTTCGCAATCTCACCGAGTTCGTCTTTGTCGAGACGGAAATCCCAGACGTCGAAGTTCTCGGCGATACGCGATGGCGTGACGGATTTCGGGATCACCACCAGACCGTTATCCAGATGCCAGCGAATGACAATCTGTGCCGGGGTCTTACCGTACTTATCCGCCAGGTCACGAATGATTTTTTGATCGAAAACGCCTTCGCCGCCCTGTGCCAGCGGACTCCAGGATTCCGTCTGGATTTTATGCGTCGCATTCCACGCATGTAGCTGGCGCTGTTGCATTAACGGATGCAGTTCGATCTGGTTAATCACCGGCGTAACGCCCGTTTCGTCAATCAGACGCTGGAGGTGGTTGACCTGGAAATTACACACTCCAATGCTCTTAATTAGCCCCTCTTTTTGCAACTCGATCATACCTTGCCAGGCGGAAACATAGTGATCGATTGCCGGAACCGGCCAGTGCATCAGATACAGATCGAGATAATCCACCTGGAGTTTTTCCAGACTCTCCATCAACGCGTCGCGGGGGCGTTTCTGATCGTCATTCCACAGCTTGGTGGTGATGAACAATTCATCGCGGGGGAGACCGGCGCTGGCTAACGCTTTGCCGACGCCGTCTTCATTTTTGTATGCGGCGGCGGTATCTATGGACCGATAGCCGACTTCCAGTGCTTTATGAATGGCGGAGACGACCTCGTCGTTACCGGCTTTCCATACACCTAACCCCAGTTGGGGCATTACGTTGCCATCCTGAAGTTTAATTACGGTTTGGTTTGCCATTTTTCCTCCTTCATGTGCTCATCACCGGAGGGGCGCTCCGGTGATGTAAGGTGACTTAAGTCTGGACGAAATGCCCAAAAACGAAAGCCAGAGGTGAAAAAAGCTTAGCGGGCGGCCTCGTAAATGCGACGGCTGACGTCCAGGGTAATGTCTTTATGTTCACCCAGTTGCGTCATGCCGTGCTCTTCCAGTTTCGCCAGCAGGGCCGGGATTGAACTGCCGTCAAGGCCGTAACCTGACAGGCGAGTCGGGACGCCCAGTTGCTCGAAGAAATTACGGGTGGCTGCAATGGCGGCATCGATACGCTCATCTTCAGAACCGTCGGTGATGTTCCATACGCGCTCAGCATATTGCAGCAGTTTTTCGCGTTTGGTATCGCGTTTTTCATTCCACAGCGCGGGCAGAACGACCGCCAGCGTCTGAGCGTGATCCAGACCGTGCATCGCCGTCAGTTCATGGCCCAGCATATGGGTTGCCCAGTCCTGCGGCACGCCTGCGCCAATCAGGCCGTTCAGCGCCTGGGTGGCTGCCCACATGACGTTCGCACGTACATCGTAGTTTTCCGGGTCTTTCAGCGCTTTCGGGCCATCTTCCACCAGCGTCAGCAGAATGCCCTCCGCGAAGCGATCCTGAATTTTGGCATCAACCGGATACGTGACGTACTGTTCAACGGTATGCACAAACGCATCAACCACGCCGTTTGCCACCTGGCGCGGCGGCAGGGTGTAGGTGTAAACCGGATCCAGTACCGCAAAGACCGGCTGCACATGGGCAGAATGGAAGGCCTGCTTGTCGCCGGTGGTTTTACGCGAGATAACCGCGCCTTTGTTGGATTCAGAACCGGTTGCCGGCAGCGTCAGCACAGAGCCCATCGGGATGGCGCTTTTGATATCGCTACCGCTGGTCTGCAGGATGTGCCACGGGTCAACGCCATCCGCATAGTGGGCGGCAGCGGCGATGAATTTGGTGCCATCAAGAACAGAACCTCCGCCGACGGCCAGCAGGAAGGTAATGTTCTCTTCACGGGCGATGTTGACTGCGTTCATCAGCGTTTCATACGACGGGTTAGGCTCAATGCCGCCAAATTCACGCACGTCCATGCCTTTCAGCGCATCCTGTACCTGCGCCAGTACGCCAGTCTTTTTCACGCTGCCGCCGCCATAGGTGATCAGCACGCGGGCGTCCTGTGGGATTTGTGCGCGCAGTTCAGCGATTGCGCCTTTACCAAACAGAATGCGGGTCGGGGTATGCAGATTAAAGTTATTCATTGCTCGTTCCCTTATGTGGGTAAAAAAAAAGAGGGCAGGTGGGGCTGCCAGATGGAGAACATTGTGGTCGTGCGCGGCTCTCCTCTCAATGCTCATTTCTGCCAATGTCTTGCCCATTTCTCCAGAGTGCTGGAGAAAAGCGATAAATTTTCGCACAATCAAGGCGTCGTCATCCGTTGAGAAAATAACCCGTTATGAACCGCGAAGAGATCTGTTTACTGTTGACAGATAAAGTTAAACAGTTGAAAAACAATGAACATAAGCTCGGTGAGCTGCTACCGGACATCCGTCTGCTGTATGGGACAGAACCGGGTTTACGGACACCGGTGATGTACGACCCCGGCATCATATTTCTCTTTTCCGGTCATAAAATCGGTTACATCAATGAACGGGTATTCCGTTACGACGCCAATGAATACCTGCTGCTGACCGTACCTTTACCTTTCGAATGTGAAACCTATGCGACACCAGACGTACCGCTCGCCGGATGTCGCATCAATGTCGATATCCTGCAATTGCAGGAACTGCTGATGGACATTGGCGAGGACGAACATTTCCAGCCGTCGATGGCGGCAAGCGGGATCAACTCCGCCACGCTCTCTGAGGAGATCCTCTGCGCGGCAGAACGTCTGCTCGACGTCATGGAGCGACCGCTGGACGCGCGGATTCTCGGTAAACAGATTATCCGTGAAATCCTCTATCACGTCCTGACCGGGCCGCGCGGCGGCGCGCTGCTGGCGCTGGTGAGTCGTCAGACCCATTTCAGCCTGATTAGTCGCGTGCTCAAGCGCATTGAAAATAAGTACACCGAAAACCTCAACGTCGAGCAACTGGCGGCCGAAGCCAACATGAGCGTCTCTGCGTTCCACCATAATTTTAAGTCAGTCACCAGCACATCGCCGCTGCAGTATCTGAAAACCTATCGGTTACATAAAGCGCGGATGATGATCATTCACGACGGTATGAAGGCCAGCGCGGCGGCAATGCGGGTGGGGTATGAAAGCGCGTCGCAGTTCAGTCGTGAATTTAAGCGCTATTTCGGTGTGACGCCGGGAGAAGATGCGGCGCGGATCCGCACCATGCAGGGAAGTTAACGTTATTGCGAGTCCGCCGGATGAGCGACGCGTCATCCGGCTGGATTCAGGTCAGGCACTGCAGTATTTTTTCTTAATCACCACCACCACCGTGCCGATCAACCCCGCCGCCAGCAGAAAAATGGGCAGGATCATCAGGAAGGTCATGACCTGATCTTCATGGCGTTTCACAAACGGGATCATGCTGAGTGCATAGCCAAAGCTGGTGACCACGCCGACCCACAGCAGACCGCTCAGCCAGTTGAAAAACTGAAAGCGGCGGTTAGAGAGTCCGGAAATCCCCGCCATGGTTGGCAGCAGCGTGCGCACGAACGCCAGAAAACGTCCCGCCAGCAGCGCCAGCAGACCGTGACGGTCAAACATGCAGGTCGCGCGCTGGTGGTATTTCGCCGGAAGTTGCGCCAGCCAGCCTTTTACCGTTCGCGTGTTGCCCAGCCAGCGTCCCTGAATATAACTGAGCCAACAGCCGAGGCTGGCCGCCGTCGTCAGGATCAGCAGGGTAGGGACAAAGCTCATGACGCCCTGCGCGACCAATGCGCCCGCTAAGAGCAGCAGGCTGTCGCCAGGTAAAAATGAGGCCGGCAACAGGCCATTTTCTAAAAACAGCGTGGCGAACATCACAAAGTAGACGACGCTAACAACATGTGGGTCCGCCAGCGCGGCAAAATCATGTTGCCAGAGCGCAGCGATAATATCTTGAATGACAGCCATGGACTTTCCTGTGGAACAGCGTTGAAGCCTTAATGAGCCTATTGTACTCCTGAACAGGCCCGGATGCCTTGATCCTGGGCGCAACTAATGCAGACAATTTTGCTCAAAGTGTCTGCACCGATGTCCATTGGCGTCAATTTTACACGAGGCGGGAAAATCCGGCGGCTAAATCTGCCATCAGATCGTCAACATTCTCTAAACCAATGTGGAGACGAATCAGCGTGCCGCTGAAATCCACACCCCCTTCCGGGCGAATTTCTGCAATCTGTTCAGGCTGATTGGCCAGAATCAACGACTCAAAACCGCCCCACGAATAGGCCATGCTGAAGAGGCTGAAGTGATCCAGATAAGCGGACAGCTCGTCATTATTGAGCTTTTTATTCAGCACAAACGAGAACAGGCCGCTGCTCCCCGTAAAGTCACGTTTCCAGAATTCGTGTCCTTTACTGCCTGGTAACGCCGGATGATTGACCCGTACGACCTGCGGATGGGCTGCCAGCCATTCGGCAATCTTCAGACTGCTTTCATGATGCTGGCGCAGACGTACGCCCAGGGTTCGCAGCCCGCGGCTGGTCATATAGGCCGTATCGGCATCGACCATTTGTCCCATCAGATAGGCATTCTCACGCAATTGATCCCAGCAGCGGGCGTTCGAAACGGCGGTGCCGACCATGGCATCTGAGTGACCAATCAGGTACTTGGTCCCGGCCTGAATCGAGATATCAACGCCGAAGTCGAGGGCTTTAAACAATATGCCTGCCGCCCAGGTGTTATCGATCATAATGATGGCGTCCGGCACAACGCGTCTGACAGCGGCGACAATTGCCGGGACGTCGTGGACTTCCATGGTCACGGATCCCGGAGACTCGAGGAACACGACTTTGGTGTTAGGCTGAAGATGTTTAACAATGTCAGCGCCAATCAGCGGATCGAACCAGCCAGTCGTCACTCCCAGTTTGCCGAGGATTTTGGTGCAGAAATCCTGGCTCGGCTCATAGGCCGTATTGGTCATCAGCACGTGATCGCCCTGTTCGACAAAAGCCAGAATCGTATTGGCGACGGCCGCCGCGCCGCAGGGGAACAGCGCACAGCCCGCACCGCCTTCGAGTTCGCACATCGCTTCCTGCAGCGAGAAATGGGTTAATGTGCCGCGGCGTCCGTAAAAGAGTTCGCCGTTGGCGCGGTTGCGGGTGGCGTGTTTTTTGGCGTCGACCGTTTCAAAAACCAGTGAAGAGGCGCGCTGAATCACACTATTCACCGAGCCCAGCGTGTATTTTTTACTGCGCCCTGCGCCGACCAGTCGGGTGTCCAGTTGTTTATCTGCCATGTTGTGTTTCCTGTTTTTATACGTCTGGACGTCTAAACTATCACGAATGGAAAAATGCGCATCCTCAGGAACGGGATAAAGCACAATATTTTATCAAAATCGCCTCCCGTGACGTTTTACTGCGTAAGCGCAAGGAAAAGAAACCAAAGGTGCGGCACTATGTAAATAGTAATGAGAACGACTATCAATTCGACGTCGTTTTGATATTATTACGCTCAGAATTTGTGATTTGCGTCCTGGAGATACAGAGTGGGTAATAATTTGATGCAGACGGATCTTTCCGTCTGGGGTATGTATCAGCACGCCGATATTGTGGTTAAGTGCGTGATGATTGGTCTGATTCTGGCGTCAGTGGTCACCTGGGCTATCTTCTTCAGTAAGAGCGTTGAGTTCTTCTCCCAGAAGCGTCGGCTTAAGCGCGAACAGCAACTGCTGGCGGAAGCCCGCTCTCTGGATCAGGCAAGCGATATCGCAGCAAACTTTGGTGCCAAAAGCTTAAGCACCCAATTGCTCAATGAAGCGCAGAACGAGCTGGAACTGTCTCAGGGCAGTGAAGACAACGAAGGGATTAAAGAGCGTACCGGTTTTCGTCTCGAGCGTCGCGTTGCGGCGGCGGGACGTCATATGGGACGCGGAAATGGCTACCTGGCGACCATTGGGGCGATTTCACCGTTTGTCGGCCTGTTCGGTACGGTCTGGGGCATCATGAACAGCTTCATCGGGATTGCGCAAACGCAGACCACTAACCTCGCCGTCGTCGCCCCCGGTATTGCAGAAGCACTGTTGGCGACAGCCATCGGTCTGGTTGCGGCCATTCCTGCGGTGGTTATCTATAACATCTTTGCCCGTCAGATTGGCGGTCTTAAAGCGATGCTGGGCGATGTGGCAGCACAGGTGCTGTTACTGCAAAGCCGCGACCTGGATCTGGATGCAAGCGCATCTGCCCATCCGGTGCGTACCGCGCAGAAATTACGTGTAGGGTAATGTTTCATGGCAATGCGTCTTAATGAAAATCTGGACGATAACGGTGAAATGCATGAAATCAACGTGACGCCGTTCATCGACGTTATGCTGGTACTGCTGATCATCTTTATGGTGGCTGCGCCGCTGGCGACAGTGGATGTGAAGGTCAATCTGCCTGCGTCCTCCAGTACGCCGCAACCGCGCCCGGAAAAACCGGTGTATCTGTCGGTCAAAGCGGACAACAGCATGTTTATTGGTAACGATCCGGTGACGGACGAGACCATAGTGGCAGAACTGAACGCGCTGACCGAAGGGAAGAAAGACACCACGATCTTCTTCCGTGCGGATAAAACCGTCGACTATGAAACCCTGATGAAGGTAATGGACACGCTGCATCAGGCGGGTTATCTGAAGATCGGTCTGGTCGGCGAAGAGGTCGCGAAAGCGAAATAATCGTTGTTGCTATGGGCACAATGAGAAGAAAGGCCGGGTAAGGCGTTATCGCTACCCGGCTTTTTTATTGCCCGTCGCGCCGGGTCTGTACCTGGCGTTCATTGAGCGCAACGGTGGTGATGGTAATCGTGCGGGTGTTTCCTTCGGCCAGTTTGCGCGTCAGTCGCAGCGTAGCGGTCTCACGAGCCAGCAAATGCTGCCAGGTGCTCTCCAGTCGCGCCATGATTTTATCACCCAGCGTCGGGTTCTGTTTGATAATGGCGTTGATTGCCGCGCCATAAATCTCTTCCTTCACCTGAAGTGCGTAAATTTCCCGCCGGTTCTGCCATTTCAGGCGAACCAGCGCCGCAGGAATAGAGGTCACTTCTTGCGCCACGCTTTCGAGGACCGCATTTTTATTGGCGATGAGCGCGGCAAGATTCTGCTTTAAGATAAATTGATCGCTTTTATTCTCATCTAAAGCCAAATAGACATTGTTATCTTCAACATCTTTAATCATTGTTCGTCGTCCAGAGAATAGAAAAGGGGCGAGTCTTTCTCCCGGGTAATTAAATTAAGCCAAATTTCGTTGCCGTTTTCATTTATATGCGTGGTCATTTCAGTGATTATTTTACTTAAGGTCTGGGCATCGACATCGCCTTCAGCCTGTAACGCATTAATAACCCGAGCGAAAGTCTCAATTTTCACCACTCGTTCAAGACGTTCTTTAAAATGACGGTCACGTTCTTCGAGCAGGATATTTTTAGATTGCCCGGTGGCGGTTGTGCTAATTAAGATATCGGCCTCGTAATCGCTGAGGGTTGTTTTTCCCTGAGTGAAATTATCATTATTTTCTGCTGTTTCTTCCGTCTGACCTGAGGATGACAGATGAAAACGCGGTGGGACAAGGTGCTCGGGCAGCATGTCACAATATCCTTTAATATCAAATGTATAGTTATTTTTATTTGGCAGGTCGCGTTGACAATAACATGGGGTAATTTTAGAATCAAAAAAAATGGAGTCATTCTATGAACAGTATTTTTTATTCTGTCATTACCTTGCTATTGCTGACCGGCGGTGTGCTTTTATTAATGCGCGAGTTTAATAAACCGCGCAACGCTGAAGAACTGGCCTCTGCGACCCAATCAATACCGCTGACTAAAGAAGAGGGGGAGGACCATTTTTCCGCGCTGATGAATGCTATTACACCGGTATGGTACTGGCGCGTCAATCACGAATATATTGATTTCCTTCACGCAACAATAAAACGCATGACGATGGCGCAATTGAATGACACGCCTGGACTGTTTGACGCCCAGCGACGCTGCAGCGATCTCAATTCAGCGGTGTATAAATACTACGACACGATAAAAAAACGCTGTCTCAACGGCGAAAAAGTCCCCCATTCCGATCTCGATGTGCTGAACTTACGCCAGTGCTTCCGGGAGTTTAGCGTCGAGGCGTATCCGTCGCTGGTGGCGCTGGTGTGGCCCGAGTATCAGCGCCCGTGGATCAATCCCGACGAAGTTTGAGGGGGATGTTGCACTGTTGGGATATACTGTCGCCCGGTTTTTGCTACATCACAGGAATTTATGGAACGCTTTCTCGAAAACGTTATGTATGCGTCTCGCTGGCTGCTGGCCCCGGTCTACTTTGGTTTGTCGCTGGCGCTGGTTGCGCTGGCGCTAAAATTCTTTCAGGAAATTTTTCATGTTCTGCCCAATATCTTTTCGATGGCAGAAGCTGACCTGATTCTGGTGCTGCTGTCGCTGGTGGATATGACGCTGGTCGGGGGACTGCTGGTGATGGTGATGTTTTCCGGCTATGAGAATTTCGTCTCGCAGCTCGATATCGCTGAGGGACGGGAAAAGCTGAACTGGCTGGGGAAGATGGATGCGACCTCACTGAAAAACAAAGTTGCGGCCTCGATTGTCGCCATCTCTTCCATTCATCTGTTGCGGGTATTTATGGATGCGAAAAACGTGCCGGATAACAAGCTGATGTGGTACGTCATTATCCATCTCACTTTCGTCTTGTCGGCGTTTGTGATGGGCTATCTCGACCGGTTAACCCGCCATAAGCATTGACAGAACAGGCCGGGCAGCCGTTGTCGCTACCCGGCGCTGAACGTTACTTATCGGACGATGCCTGCCAGAGGTTCAGTTGGCCGTCAGCGACATACTTATCAATCTGTGTCAGCTCTTCAGCGGTGAACGACAGATTTTTCAACGCCTGAACGTTTTCTTCCAGTTGCTCCGGGCGGCTTGCACCAATCAGCACGGAAGTGACGCGATCGTCTTTCAGCAGCCAGCTAAGCGCCATTTGCGCCATTGACTGACCGCGCTGTTGCGCCATCTCATTAAGCAGACGCAGACTGCTGAGGTTAGCTTCCGTCAGCATATTTTCTGTCAGACCACGTACCTTCTTTCCTTCGCGCTGCATACGTGAGCCGTCCGGGATACCGTTCAGATACTTCCCGGTGAGCAAACCCTGCGCCAGTGGCGTAAAGGCGATACAGCCCACGCCGTTGGCTTTCAACGTATCCAGCAAACCGCTTTTATCCACCCAGCGGTTCAGCAGGTTGTAAGAAGGCTGATGGATCAGCAGCGGGATCTTCCACTCGCGCAAAAGCTCAGCCATTTTTTGCGTCCGCTCCGGCGAGTAAGACGAAATGCCAACGTACAGCGCTTTACCGCTTTGTACGGCGTGTGCCAGCGCAGACGCGGTCTCTTCCATTGGCGTGTTCTCATCCACGCGATGAGAATAGAAAATATCGACGTAATCCAGCCCCATACGCTTCAGACTCTGATCGAGACTGGCGAGCAGATACTTACGTGAGCCACCGGAACCATAAGGGCCAGGCCACATGTCGTAACCGGCTTTAGTCGAAATAATCAGTTCATCACGATACTGGGCAAAGTCTTCGCGCAGCAGACGCCCGAAATTTTCTTCCGCGCTGCCCGGAGGCGGCCCGTAGTTGTTGGCTAAGTCAAAGTGGGTGATGCCTGAATCAAAGGCTTTTCGCAGCAGCGCGCGCTGCGAGTCGAGGGCTTGAACGTGACCGAAGCTGTGCCACAGACCGAGCGATAGCGCAGGCAGTCGGAGGCCGCTTTTACCGCAGTAGCGGTACTGCATATTCTCATAGCGGTCAGGGGAGGCGTTCCAGGACATGATGTCTCCTTTCTTGTGATGAATTTTCGAAACAGCGTTTTCATTCTATGCTTATAAAATCACAAATCCCGGAGATATGCGATGACGCGTCTGACAGCCAAAGATTTTCCGCAAGAATTACTCGATTATTATGACTACTACGCGCACGGGAAAATCTCAAAACGGGAGTTCCTCAATCTCGCGGCAAAGTACGCCGTTGGCGGGGTGACGGCGCTGGCGTTGTTCAATATGCTCAAGCCCAACTATGCGCTGGCGGAACAGGTGAAATTTACCGATCCCGATATTTTGCCTGAATATATTCACTATCCGTCGCCAAACGGCCATGGCAGCGTACGCGGCTATCTGGTGAAACCGGTCAACACAACGGGCAAGGTCTCCGCCGTGGTGGTGGTGCATGAGAACCGGGGGCTTAATCCCTATATTGAAGATGTCGCAAGGCGAGTGGCAAAAGCGGGTTACATTGCGCTGGCGCCCGACGGGTTAAGCTCGGTGGGCGGCTATCCTGGAAATGATGAAGAAGGGAAAGTCTTGCAGCAGAAAGTGGATCCGACAAAGCTGATGAATGACTTTTTTGCTGCCGTTGAGTTTATGAAACAGCACCCGGACGCCAGCGGGAAAGTAGGGATCACCGGGTTTTGTTACGGCGGCGGAGTCTCAAATGCCGCTGCCGTGGCCTATCCGGAACTGGCGTGTGCGGTGCCATTTTATGGCCGCCACCCTGCCGCTGCGGATGTGCCGAAGATAAAAGCGCCGATACTGCTGCATTACGCGGTGTTGGATAAAAATATCAATGAAGGCTGGCCCGCCTATGAAGCCGCGCTGAAGGCCAACAATAAGGTCTATGAGGCTTGGGTCTATCCCGGTGTAAACCACGGATTTCATAATGATTCCACACCGCGATATGACGAGGCTGCCGCCGAATTAGCGTGGAAGCGAACGTTGGGGTGGTTTGGCAAATATTTATGATAAAAAGCAGGAAAATAAACCATTGACGAAGACTGCTGGCATTTTTCATTATTTTTTATATGAATATGGCTACCAGGGATATTGATTGCGTGAGTAAAAAAACTAAAAGAAAGTATATATTCTTCATTCTTTGCCGATAACGAAGGTGAATCTCGCCAGATGGCGAATCCCTTTAATATGGCAAGGATATCTCTATGCGACTTTTGCAAAATTTCACCATTCGTCTTGTCATGCTGACAATACTGGGCATCTTCTGTCTTCTCTGGTCGGGAGTGGGTCTATATAGCGTTCACGCGTTGTCGAAAGTTTCAGAAGGCAACGACGTCGATCGCCATCTTGTTCGCCAGATGACGGTGCTCAGCCAGGGCAACGATCAGTATTTCCGCTTTGTTACCCGCCTCAGTCGCGCAATGGAACTGAAAGCCAGCGGCGGCACACCCGATTTTGCTCCTGTACAGCAAGCGCTGGATAACATGAGCACAAATCTGCAAGAGATGAAAACTCTTTCGCCAGGTCCAATGGATCCCGAGGTCTCCGCCGCCGTGCTGGCAAGTTGGCAGGATCTGCTCGATAAGGGGGTCACGCCTCAAATGCAGCTGGCGCAGCAGGGCACTCAGAGTGCCTGGAGCGAACAGGCAAATAAGGTAACTCCGGTATTGAGCCGGGCGTTTGGAGCCAGTGCGGAACGCTTTAATAAAGCCGCAGGCGTCATGCTCGATCAAACCCGCGTGATGGTAGATGGCAAAACGTCGATCATCCGTACACTGATCATCGGCGCGGTGATCCTGGGGATTGCGATCCTCTTCTTCACCGATCGCTATCTGGTGTCCATGCTGGTGAAGCCGCTGGCGAGGATCCGCCAACAGTTTCGCCAGATAGCTCAGGGCGATCTCAGCCAGCCGATTGACGATATTGGCCGCAACTGCGTCGGTCAACTGGTGCCTTTATTACGCGCGATGCAGGACAGCCTGCGCGACGCGGTAAACACAATCCGTTCTGGCAGCGACAATATCTGGCGCGGAGCCACTGAAATCTCCAGCGGAAACAACGATCTTTCATCGCGAACGGAAGAGCAGGCTGCGGCGCTGGAAGAGACCGCTGCCAGCATGGAACAACTCACCGCCACGGTGAAACTGAATGCGGATAACGCGCGTCAGGCAAGTCTTCTGGCTGACACGGCATCACGCACGGCAGGGAAAGGTGGCTCACTGGTGTCCGAAGTGGTCGAGACTATGGACGGTATTTCCGCCAGTTCAAAGCAGATTGCTGAAATCACTACCGTCATCAATAGCATTGCTTTCCAGACCAACATTCTTGCATTGAATGCTGCGGTCGAAGCGGCGCGTGCAGGTGAGCAAGGGCGTGGATTTGCCGTCGTCGCCGGTGAGGTGCGTAATCTGGCGAGTCGCAGCGCGAACGCGGCAAAAGAGATTGAAACGCTGATTGCCGAATCTGTTCGTCGTGTTGAGCACGGTGCTGTGCTGGTTAAGGATACGGGTTCAACGATGGAAGCGATCCTGCGCGGCGTGACGGAGGTCGATACCATCATGAAACAAATTGCCTCGGCGTCTGAAGAACAGAGCAAAGGAATTTCGCAGGTCGGCGTCGCCATTACCCAGATGGATGGCGTTACGCAGCAAAACGCCGCGCTGGTGGAACAAGTCTCCGCCGCTGCCGCTGCGCTGGAGAGACAAACGGAAGATTTACAACGTTCTGTGCAACAGTTCCGGTTATCGCAAAATGACACGCCCAACCTCCCCACCAAAAATGCAGCCCCTGCGGGTCTGCGACGCCCGGCAACCGCCGCGCCAGGTGATGAGTGGGTGGCGTTCTAAAGAACAGTAAAAAAGTCGCTGAACCCTCTGGCCTTTGCTTAAAAGATCGCTATATAATTTATTATATAGCGATTGGGGAGGGGTCATGAACAATCATTTTGGCAAGGGCCTGATGGCCGGATTAAGTGCCACGCAGGCTGACAGCGCCCGCAATGTGGCGGATTTTTGTTCGGATTATAAGCGCGGCTTCGTACTAGGATTCTCGCATCGCATGTTTGAAAAAACCGGCGACAGACAACTCAGCGCCTGGGAGGCAGGGATCCTGACGCGGCGTTATGGGCTGGATAAAGAAATGGTGATGGACTTCTTTCGGGAAAATCAATCCAGCACCACAATTCGCTTTTTCATGGCGGGTTATCGACTCGAAGGTTGATCCAAAGGGGGTATTATCTTGCTTTAATTAATTACACTAGCCGCTACTCCCTTCGTTTTATTATTCCCGCGCAGTATCATAGGCTACATAACCATAACAAAAGTGTGGTAAATGGCGCACCGATCGCAGTTACGAATTAGTGATTGGTGCAAAATAAGAGCCAGGTCTTCGTAACGGAATAACTATAAAATGACTGGAGATAACACTCTCATTAATTCCCATGGCGTAAACCGTCGTGATTTCATGAAGCTTTGTGCAGCACTCGCCGCCACCATGGGGCTCAGTAGCAAAGCCGCCGCCGAAATGGCTGAATCGGTATCCCGTCCACAGCGCCCGCCGGTTGTCTGGATTGGTGCTCAGGAATGCACGGGCTGTACCGAATCCCTCCTTCGCGCGACCCACCCCACGGTAGAAAACCTTGTTCTGGAGACCATCTCTCTGGAATATCATGAGGTGCTTTCCGCTGCCTTCGGCCACCAGGTTGAAGAGAACAAACACAATGCGCTCGAGAAGTACAAAGGGCAGTATGTGTTGGTCGTTGATGGTTCCATCCCCTTAAAAGATAACGGTATTTACTGCATGGTTGCCGGTGAGCCGATTGTGGATCATATCCGCAAAGCGGCAGAAGGCGCGGCAGCGATTATCGCTATCGGTTCCTGTGCCGCATGGGGTGGTGTTGCCGCTGCCGGCGTGAACCCGACCGGTGCGGTTGGCCTGCAGGAAGTTCTGCCGGGCAAAACCATCATCAACATTCCGGGCTGCCCGCCGAACCCGCATAACTTCCTGGCGACCGTCGCCCATATCATCACCTGGGGCAAACCGCCGAAGCTGGATGCGAAAAACCGTCCAACCTTCGCCTATGGCCGCCTGATCCACGAACACTGCGAACGCCGCCCACACTTCGATGCCGGTCGCTTTGCGAAAGAGTTCGGTGATGAAGGTCACCGTGAAGGCTGGTGCCTCTACCACCTCGGCTGTAAAGGGCCTGAAACCTGGGGCAACTGCTCCACACTGCAATTCTGCGACGTTGGCGGCGTCTGGCCGGTGGCGATTGGTCATCCATGTTACGGCTGCAACGAAGAAGGCGTTGGTTTCCATAAGGGCATTCACCAACTTGCTCACGTGGAAAATCAGACACCCCGCTCCGAAAAACCTGATGTCAACATAAAAGAGGGCGGCAACATTTCTGCCGGCGCTATCGGGTTGCTTGGCGGCGTTGTTGGTCTGGTGGCCGGCGTCAGCGTGATGGCGGTACGTGAACTGGGGCGTCAGCAAAAGAAAGATAACGCTGACTCACGGGGAGAATAACCGTGAACAGACGTAACTTTATCAAAGCAGCCTCCGGCGGGGCGTTGCTGTTAGGCGCTGCGCCGTCTATCAGCCACGCGGCTGCAGAAAATCGCCCGCCCATCCCCGGTTCTCTGGGTATGTTATATGACTCGACGCTGTGCGTGGGCTGTCAGGCCTGTGTGACCAAGTGTCAGGATATCAACTTCCCGATGCGTAACCCGGAAGGGGAGCAGACCTGGTCGAACAACGACAAACTGTCGCCGTATACCAATAACATCATTCAGGTGTGGCGTAGCGGCACGGGCGTCAATAAAGATCAGGAAGAGAACGGCTATGCCTACATCAAGAAACAATGTATGCACTGCGTCGATCCCAACTGCGTTTCTGTCTGCCCGGTTTCTGCGCTGAAGAAAGATCCGAAAACCGGCATCGTTCATTACAACAAGGACGTCTGTACTGGCTGCCGTTACTGCATGGTTGCCTGTCCGTACAACGTGCCGAAGTATGACTACAACAACCCGTTCGGTGCGCTTCACAAATGTGAACTGTGTAACCAGAAAGGCGTTGAGCGTCTCGATAAGGGCGGCTTGCCTGGCTGTGTTGAGGTTTGTCCTGCCGGGGCGGTCATTTTTGGTACCCGTGAAGAGTTGATGGCCGAAGCGCAAAAACGTCTGGCGCTGAAGCCTGGCAGCGAATACCACTATCCGCGTCAGACGGTGAAAGCCGGTGATACCTATCTGCATACGGTACCGAAGTACTATCCGCATCTTTACGGTGAAAAAGAGGGCGGTGGGACTCAGGTGCTGGTACTGACCGGGGTGCCTTACGAGAATCTGGATCTGCCGAAGCTGGATGAGATTTCAACCGGCGCGCGTTCCGAACATGTTCAACACACCCTGTATAAAGGCATGATGCTACCACTGGCCGTGCTGGCGGGCTTGACCGTGCTGGTTCGTCGTAATACCAAAAACGACCATCACGACGGAGGAGACGATCATGAGTCATGATCCTAAACCGCTGGGCGGCAAAATTATCAGCAAACCGGTCATCATCTTCGGGCCGTTAATCATCCTCTGTATGCTCCTGATCGTGAAGCGTCTGGTATTTGGATTGGGGTCTGTCTCCGATCTGAACGGCGGTTTCCCGTGGGGCGTCTGGATTGCCTTTGACCTGTTAATCGGCACCGGCTTTGCCTGTGGCGGTTGGGCGCTGGCGTGGGCGGTGTATGTCTTCAACCGGGGACAATACCATCCGCTGGTACGTCCGGCGCTGCTGGCGAGTCTGTTTGGTTATTCTCTGGGTGGCTTGTCGATCACCATTGATGTGGGTCGCTACTGGAACCTGCCGTACTTCTACATTCCGGGTCACTTCAACGTGAACTCGGTGCTGTTTGAGACGGCGGTCTGTATGACCATCTACATTGGGGTGATGGCGCTGGAGTTTGCCCCTGCGCTGTTTGAACGTCTGGGCTGGAAGGTGTCGCTGAAACGCCTGAACAAGCTGATGTTCTTCATCATCGCCCTCGGGGCGCTGTTGCCGACAATGCACCAGTCCTCAATGGGGTCACTGATGATCTCGGCAGGCTACAAGGTGCATCCGCTGTGGCAGAGCTATGAAATGCTGCCGCTGTTCTCGGTATTGACCGCCTTTATTATGGGCTTCTCGATCGTCATCTTTGAAGGCTCGCTGGTTCAGGCTGGCCTGAGAGGAAACGGTCCGGATGAGAAGAACCTGTTCATCAAGTTGACAAACACCATCAGCGTGATGCTGGCGATCTTTGTCGTGCTGCGATTTGGTGAGCTGATTTACCGGGACAAGCTGTCGTATGCCTTTGCAGGCGATTTCTACTCAGCAATGTTCTGGCTTGAAATCGTGCTGATGGTCTTCCCGCTAGTGGTGCTGCGCGTTGCGAAACTACGTAATGACTCCCGTATGCTGTACCTGTCTGCGCTGAGCGCGCTGTTGGGTTGTGCTGCATGGCGTCTGTCCTATTCGCTGGTGGCATTTAATCCAGGCGGCGGCTACCACTACTTCCCAACCTGGGAAGAACTGTTGATTTCTATTGGTTTTGTGGCTATTGAGATTTGCGCTTATATCGTACTCATTCGTCTACTGCCGATACTTCCTCCTTTAAAACAAAACGATCACAATCGTCATGAGGCGAGCAAAGCATGAGCCAGAGAATTACTATTGATCCCGTAACCCGTATTGAGGGGCACTTACGTATCGATTGCGAAATCGAAAACGGCGTTGTTTCAAAAGCATGGGCTTCAGGCACCATGTGGCGTGGTATGGAAGAGATCGTGAAGAATCGCGATCCGCGTGATGCGTGGATGATTGTGCAGCGTATTTGTGGTGTTTGTACGACCACGCACGCGATCGCCTCCGTTCGTGCGGCAGAAAGCGCGCTGAACATCGACGTTCCGGTCAACGCCCAGTATATCCGTAATATCATTTTGTCGGCGCATACGACTCATGACCATATCGTTCACTTCTATCAGCTTTCGGCGCTGGACTGGGTGGATATTACCTCGGCGCTGAAAGCCGATCCGGCAAAAGCGTCAGCGATGCTGAACGGCGTGTCGACCTGGCATCTGAACAGCGCGGAAGAGTTCACGAAGGTTCAGAACAAGATCAAAGACCTGGTTGCCAGCGGTCAGTTGGGGATTTTCGCCAACGGTTACTGGGGACACCCGGCGATGAAACTGCCGCCGGAAGTGAACCTGATTGCGGTCGCTCACTATCTTCAGGCGCTGGAATGTCAGCGTGATGCTAACCGCGTAGTGGCGCTACTGGGCGGTAAAACGCCGCACATCCAGAACCTGGCGGTGGGTGGCGTTGCCAACCCAATCAACCTCGATGGTCTGGGCGTGTTGAACCTGGAACGCCTGATGTACATCAAGTCCTTCATCGACAAACTGAGCGACTTTGTTGAACAGGTTTACAAGGTGGATACCGCGGTGATCGCGGCGTTTTATCCGGACTGGCTGGAGCATGGTAAAGGGGCGGTCAACTATCTGGCTGCGCCGGAATTCCCGACTGATGGTAAGAACGGCAGCTTCCTGTTCCCGGGCGGCTATATCGAGAATGCGGATCTGTCGAGCTATCGCCCGATCTCCTCTCACTCCGACGAGTATCTGATCAAAGGGATCCAGGAGAGCGCCAAACACGCCTGGTATAAAGACGAAGCTCCGCAGGCACCGTGGGAAGGGACGACCATTCCGGAATATAACGGCTGGTCGGATGATGGCAAATATTCATGGGTGAAATCCCCGACCTTCTACGGTAAAACCGTCGAAGTGGGTCCGCTGGCGAACATGCTGGTTAAACTGGCATCCGGACGTGAGGCCACGAAGGCGAAACTGAATGAAATCATTGCGATTTATCAGAAGCTGACGGGCAAAACGCTGGAAGTGGCGCAGTTGCACTCTACGTTGGGTCGCATTATTGGGCGTACCGTTCACTGCTGCGAACTGCAGGGTATCCTGCAGAATCAGTACAGTGCGCTGATTGCCAATATCGGCAAAGGTGATCACACCACGTTTGTGAAACCGAATATTCCGGCAACGGGTGAATTCAAAGGCGTTGGTTTCCTTGAAGCGCCGCGCGGGATGCTCTCTCACTGGATGGTGATTAAAGACGGCATTATCAGCAACTACCAGGCGGTAGTACCGTCAACCTGGAACTCCGGTCCGCGTAACTTCAACGATGACGTCGGTCCGTACGAACAGTCGCTGGTAGGTACGCCGATTGCCGATCCGGAAAAACCGCTGGAAGTGGTACGTACTATTCACTCCTTCGACCCTTGTATGGCGTGTGCGGTACACGTTGTTGACGCTGACGGGAACGAAGTTGTCTCTGTGAAGGTTCTGTAATGCGGATTTTAGTCTTAGGGGTCGGCAATATTTTGCTGACCGATGAAGCCATCGGCGTTCGTATCGTTGAAGCCTTAGAGCAGCGATACGAATTGCCGGATTTCGTTGAAATCCTCGATGGTGGTACGGCGGGTATGGAGTTGCTTGGCGACATGGCGAACCGGGATCATCTGATCATCGCGGACGCCATTGTCTCGAGAAAAAATGCTCCGGGTACGCTGATGATCCTGCGGGATGATGAGGTGCCGGCGCTGTTTACCAACAAAATCTCCCCGCACCAGCTGGGTCTGGCCGACGTCCTGTCGGCCCTTCGCTTTACCGGCGAGTTTCCGAAAAAACTGACGCTGATTGGCGTCATTCCGGAATCGCTGGAGCCGAACATTGGCTTAACGCCAACGGTTGAAGCGATGATTGAACCTGCGCTTGCGCAGGTTCTGGCTGCGCTGCGTGAGTCGGGTGTTGAAGCGATCCCACGGGAGGCGACGCATGTCTGAGGAGATTTCCGGGTTCCAGACTGCTCCGAAAGCACAGGTTCAGGCTGCGTTTGAAGCGATTGCGCAGCGTTCAATGCACGATTTGTCCTTTCTGCATCCTGATATGCCAGTGTATGTCTCTGACTTTACGCTGTTTGAAGGCCAGTGGACGGGATGTGTGATTACGCCGTGGATGCTGAGCGCGCTGATTTTCCCTGGGCCGGATCAACTCTGGCCGGTGCGCAAAGTCAGTGAAAAGCTCGGGCTGCGTCTGCCGTATGGCACAATGACGTTTACGGTGGGTGAGCTGGATGGTGTATCGCAATACCTCTCTTGTTCCCTGATGTCGCCGCTCAACCACAGCCTGTCTGCGCAAGAGGGCGTGCGTCTGGCCGATGACTGCGCGCGCATGCTGCTATCGCTGCCGGTCAGCGATCCGGATGCGCCGCAGACAAGCCGTCGCGCGTTGCTGTTCGGGCGTCGGGGTTTGCAGAATGCATGAGCTGTCTCTTTGCCAGAGTGCGGTTGAAATCATTCAACAGCAGGCTGAACAGCATGGCGTAAAGCGCGTCACCGGCGTGTGGCTGGAGATTGGCGCGCTGTCCTGTGTCGAAGAGAGCGCGGTACGTTTTAGTTTTGACATTGTCTGCCAGGGGACGGTGGCGCAAGGCTGTGAATTGCACATTGACTACAAACCGGCACAGGCATGGTGCTGGGATTGCAGCCAGGCGGTTGAAATCACCCGGCACGATGCGCAATGTCCGCGTTGTCATGGCGACCGTTTGCGCGTTGATACCGGCGATTCGCTGAAAGTGAAAAGTATTGAAGTTGAATAACCCATGATGTGACATGGGGCGGAGTCAGATATGTGTATAGGCGTTCCGGGCCAGGTTCTGGCCGTCGGTGAAGATATTCACCAGCTTGCGCAGGTGGAAGTGTGCGGCATCAAGCGTGATGTGAATATTGCGCTGATTTGTGAAGGCAGTCCTGCAGAACTGGTCGGGCAGTGGGTGTTAGTGCATGTGGGGTTTGCGATGAGCATCATCGATGAAGAAGAAGCCAAAGCCACGCTGGATGCGCTACTCCGTATGGAGTACGACGTGACCAGCGCCTGATAACTCCTGATGACAATCTGTTAAGTGTTCTCATATCGCTGTATACTTAATTATACACCGAATGCGAGGATACACTCATGCTTAAATCCTTACGCCAGCTCTCCCTGCTGGCGTTGCTTTTTTCTCTCCCCTTCATGGCGCAAGCCGACCGTACCTTTACCGATCAGATTGGCCGCCAGGTCACCGTGCCAGACATGGTGGATCGCGTTGTCGTGCTTCAGCATCAGACGCTCAACCTGTTGGTCCAGATGAATGCGACCGACAAAATTGTCGGCGTGATGGCGAACTGGAAGCAGCAATTGGGTGATGGCTACGCGCGGCTGGCGCCGGAGCTGGCCCAAAAAACCGCGCTGGGCGATTTAACCCACGTTGATCCGGAACAACTGGTGGCGCTGCACCCACAGGTGGTGTTTGTCACGAACTACGCGCCGCAGGAGATGATCGACAAAATCAGCAGCCTCGGCATTCCGGTAGTAGCGATCTCTCTGCGTCACGACACGGTAGGGGAACAGACCAAAATGAACCCGACCATGGCGGATGAGGAACAGGCCTACGATCGGGGCTTGCGGGAAGGGATCGCGCTTATCGGCGATATTGTTAATAAACCGCAAGAGGCGAAAGCGCTGATCGACGCCACCGATAAGGGACGCAAGCTGGTGAGCGATCGTCTGCTGGCGATCCCTGAAGATCAACGCGTTCGCGCCTATATGGCCAACCCGGATCTGACCACCTATGGTTCAGGCAAATATACCGGCCTGATGATGGCGCACGCCGGAGCGCTGAACGTGGCGGCCTCAACCGTTAAGGGCTTCAAGCCGGTGGCGATGGAACAGGTGATTGCCTGGAACCCGCAGGTTATTTTTGTGCAGGATCGCTATCCAAAAGTGGTTGATGAGATCCTGCAAAGCCCGCAGTGGCAGGTGATTGATGCGGTGAAAAATCATCGAGTCTACCTGATGCCTGACTACGCGAAGGCCTGGGGCTATCCAATGCCAGAAGCGATGGGGATTGGCGAGCTGTGGATGGCGAAAAAGCTGTATCCGCAGAAATTTACGGACATTGATATGCGCAGCGTAGCGAATGACTGGTATCAGCGTTTTTATCGCACCGACTATCAGGGCGTTGACTGATGCATATCCTCGCAGCGGGCAGTCTGCGTGCGGTGTGGCAGTCGCTGATGGCCTGTTATCAGGAGAAGGATGTTCTCTGTGATTTTGGTCCGGCGGGATTGCTGCGCGAACGGATTGAAGCCGGTGAACCCTGTGACTTTTTTGCCTCGGCGAATATGACGCATCCGCAAGCGCTGCTGGACGCCGGTCGTGCACAGTCAGTGGCTCCCTTTGCGAGCAATCGCCAGTGTCTTACCGTGCGGGCGGATGTCGTGCGAGAAGGCGATGACTGGTTATCGCTGTTAACGCGCCCGGACCTGCGGATTGGCACTTCAACGGCGGGATGCGATCCGTCCGGGGATTACACTCAGCAGCTCTTTTCACGAATGGGCGAGGCAGGTGCACGCGCCCGGAAACGGGCGGTGGCGCTGGTCGGCGGCAGGGATACCTTACCGCTTCCGGCAGGAAGTCTGGCTGCTGAGTGGTTAATCAACAAGGATTACACCGATATCTTCATCGGGTATGCCAGCTATGCGCCCAGGCTGCGATTGATTGAGACGCTGACGGTGGTGGATATTCCGGAGCCTTACAATCCGGTCGCAGAATATGGATTTGCCTGTCTGAGCGAAAAGGGAAAGCCGTTCGCCGATTTTTTACTGTCGCCGCAGGCGAGATTCATTCTCCGTCAGCATGGATTCGCCTGGCTGTCGGAGGGGGACGTCAGCGTATGATCAGGCCTACGAGCAGAATATTGTAGGCCTGATAAGCGTAGCGCCATCAGGCAGTATTATGCCGGATGACGTTTATCTTCGGTGCTCGTGTCGAAATCACTGGCGTCATGACGCTCATGAAGTTGCTCATTCAACGGTCCGTTGGTGCGATTCACAATCCGCCCGCGTTTGACCGCCGGACGTTCAGCGATCTCTTTCGCCCAACGTTGCACATTTTTATAGCTGTCCGCGTCAAGGAATTCTGCCGCGTCGTACACGTTGCCCAACACCACGTTGCCAAACCACGGCCAGATAGCCATATCGGCAATGGTGTACTCATCGCCCGCCACGTAAGCGTTATGCGCCAGCTGTTTATCCAGCACGTCCAGCAGGCGTTTGGCTTCCATCGTAAAGCGGTTGATCGCGTACTCAATCTTCACTGGCGCGTAGTGATAGAAGTGACCGAAACCACCGCCAAGGAAGGGCGCTGCGCCCTGGAGCCAGAACAACCAGTTCAGGGTTTCGGTACGTTTTGCCCGATCCTGCGGCAGGAAGTAGCCAAACTTTTCTGCCAGATACAGCAGGATCGAGCCCGACTCAAACACGCGCACCGGCGGATTCTGCGAATGATCGCGTAATGCCGGGATCTTCGAGTTCGGGTTAACCTCCACAAAGCCGCTGGAGAACTGATCCCCTTCGCCAATGCGAATCAGCCACGCATCGTACTCCGCGCCGCTGACTCCCTGCGCCAGCAGTTCTTCCAGCATGATGGTGACTTTCTGACCGTTCGGCGTGCCCAGCGAATAGAGCTGAAGCGGATGCTTACCGACGGGCAGCGTTTTGTCGTGCGTCGGACCAGAGATCGGACGGTTGATGTTGGCGAACGCACCGCCGTTGGATTTTTCCCACGTCCAGACTTTCGCGGGCTGATAAGTGTTATCTGACATGTTGACCTGCCTTCTGAGTGGTTGTGTTGAAGCAGTGTAGCAGGTCGCCATCCGTACCTTTAACAGATCGGCACATTTACGCCTGCCTATTTTATGTTGTTGCGCACGCTCCCGCTGCGTTGAGGTGTATGATGGTTGGCGGTGTAGGGCAGGCAAGCAGAAGCGGCCCAGCTGTACAGTTTTGAGGTAAGGTGCATGAGCAAAGGAACGACCAGTCAGGATGCCCCGTTCGGGACATTATTGGGCTATGCCCCCGGTGGTGTAGCGATCTACTCTTCAGATTACAGCTCCCTCGACCCACGGGACTATGACGATGATGCTGCATTCCGCAGCTATATCGACAATGAATATATGGGCCACAAATGGCAGTGCGTCGAATTCGCGCGCCGTTTCCTCTTCCTGAATTATGGTGCGGTGTTCACCGATGTCGGCATGGCGTGGGAGATCTTCTCATTGCGTTTCCTGCGCGAAGTGGTGAACGACAACATTTTGCCGTTGCAGGCGTTTCCGAACGGGTCGCCCCGCGCGCCGGTCGCCGGGGCGTTGCTCATCTGGCAGAAAGGCGGTGAATTTAAAGACACCGGGCACGTTGCGATTATCACTCAGTTGCTGGACAACAAAATCCGTATTGCCGAGCAGAACGTCATTCACACTCCGCTTCCTCCCGGACAGCAGTGGACGCGTGAGCTGGAGATGGTGGTGGAAAATGGCTGCTATACCCTGAAAGACACCTTTGACGACACCACCATTCTGGGCTGGATGATCCAGACCGACGATACCAGACACAGCCTTCCGCAGCCGGAGATTGCCAATGACTCGCTGAAGATTGGCGCCGCAAGACTGGAAGAACAAGGCCAGTTTGACGGCAAATGGCTGGACGAACAGGATCCTCTGCAAAAAGCCTATGTGACCGCGAATGGTCACGTGATCAATCAGGATCCATACCAGTATTTCACGATGACAGAGAGTGCTGAGCAAGAGTTGATCAAAGCGACCAACGAGCTGCATCTGATGTATCTGCACGCCACGGACAAGGTGCTGAAAGACGACAACCTGTTGGCGCTGTTCGACATTCCCAAAATCCTCTGGCCGCGTTTGCGTCTCTCCTGGCAGCGCCGTCGCCACCATATGATCACTGGTCGTATGGATTTCTGTATGGATGAGCGCGGGTTGAAGGTGTACGAATACAACGCCGATTCCGCGTCGTGCCATACCGAGGCGGGGCTGATCCTCGAACGCTGGGCGGAGCAGGGCTATAAAGGGCCGGGGCACAACCCGGCAGAAGGGTTGATCAACGAACTGGCGGGAGCCTGGAAACACAGCCATGCGCGTCCTTTTGTGCACATCATGCAGGATAAGGATATTGAGGAAAACTATCATGCCCAGTTTATGCAGCAGGCGCTGCATCAGGCTGGGTTTGAAAGTAAGATCCTGCGTGGGCTGGATGAACTGCGCTGGGACGATGCCGGACAACTCATTGACGGTGATGGACGCCTGGTGAACTGCGTCTGGAAAACCTGGGCGTGGGAAACGGCGATTGAACAGGTACGCGAGGTCAGCGAAACCGAATATGCCGCCGTGCCGATTCGTACCGGGCATACCCATCAGGACGTTCGATTGATCGACGTGCTACTGCGCCCGGAAGTGCTGGTCTTTGAGCCGCTGTGGACGGTGATCCCGGGTAACAAAGCCATCCTGCCGATCCTGTGGCAACTCTTCCCGCACCACCGTTACCTGCTGGATACCGATTTCATCGTCAATGATGAACTGGCGAAGACCGGGTATGCGGTGAAACCGATTGCCGGTCGCTGTGGGAGTAATATCGACCTGGTCAGCCATCAGGAAGAGCTGCTGGATAAAACCAGCGGTAAATTTGCCGAGCAGAAAAACATTTATCAGCAATTATGGTGTCTGCCAAACGTTGCCGGTAAGTATATTCAGGTGTGCACCTTTACCGTCGGTGGAAACTACGGCGGCACCTGTCTGCGTGGCGATGAATCGTTGGTGATCAAAAAAGAGAGCGATATTGAACCGTTGATTGTGCTGAAGGGGTAATTTCTTCTTCGTCATCTCGCACAGAAAACGGATAAAGCCGGAGCCTGTCTCCGGCTTTTTTGTCTTGAGCGCGCGGAGTCGAACGCGCCATGAGTATGCTGGTTTATTTCATGTAAAAGAATAAAATATCTGTATAAAATCATGCCACTGGCAATCTGCATCAACTCTCCGGGTAAACAGGGTCAAGATGAGCATTTCCCCGGCATAATACAGGGATAAAAAAGTGGATAGAGATCAAACAAACAGCAGCCTGTTCAATGATGATCCTGTACTTCATGCTACATGGCTGTACTACCAGGAAGGCAAAAGCCAGACTGAAGTTGCAGCCATCATGGGGGTATCCCGCGTCACGGTTGTCAAATACCTGCAAACAGCCCGGGAAAATGGCCTGGTTCACATCAACCTGGATGTGAATGTTTTTGGATCTATCGATGCCGCTTTGCAGATCCGCGATAAATTCAATCTCCTGAGAGTGATCATCGTGCCCGATGGCGAACATGCAGGAAAACGGGATGATACAAAGCTGATGCGGACTCGCCTTTCACGTGCCGGCGGCATGTATCTCAATCAGGTGATTGAGAATGGGGATGTGCTGGGGGTTGCCTGGGGAAGAACAATCCACCAGATGAGCAAAACCATGACGCCGAAGTCATGTAAAAATGTCACCGTTATACAGATGCTCGGTTCTATGCCTTCTCAGCCAGACCTGACTATTATTGAATCCTCATCGCAAATCGCTTACAAGCTTTCAGGCCGTGTCGCCTCGCTGCACGTTCCCGCCGTGGTATCAAGCGCCAGACTGGCCATGGAGTTACAGGCAGAGCCTATTATTCGATCGAATTTTGACGTTCTGACGCGTTGTACGAAAGCCTTTTTTGTCGTGGGTAACGCGCTTGATGAGAATCCCCTGATTCGGGTGGGCGTGCTGAATAAGAAGGAAATGCAGACGTATCGGGATTTAGGCGCAGTAGGTGTCATTTGTGGCCGCTTCTATGACAAGGAAGGGATGCCCGTCGTGGCTGATGTTGACCAGCGTATTCTGGGAATCAGTCTGGCTCAGTTAAGGCAGATTGAACGGAAGATCTTCCTTGCTGGTGGGGAAAGAGGCTATGACGCAACGTTGGGTGCCCTGCTGGGAGGATATGTCACGGACCTGATTGTTGATGAAGGAACGGCAGAGTTTTTGCTGGCGTGTGAATTACCGCAGTAAAAGAATGAACAACTGCCCCATGTGGATATGGGGCAGTATTTTATTGATTTGCGGCGATAATTAAAATAATACCCACAATGTATGAAATAAACATGATCAGCAGCAGTTTATTGGTTCCGGCTGGCGCACTGGCAAATTCTCTCCAGATGAAGACTCCCCAGATCACGGCAATCATCGTGGCGCCCTGTCCGAGACCGTAGGAAATGGCATAACCCGCCTGACCAGACGCAATCAGACTAAATGCCAGACCGACACACCAAATCATACCGCCCAGCCAGCCGCAAACATGATCCCGTAAACTTCCGGAAAAATACATTTTCCCGTTGACCGGTTCTCCTGAAATGGGCTTTTTCATGACCAGCGTGTTAAGGACAAAGTTTGACAAAAACAGCCCCACGGTAAACAGAACAAGCGCTGAGTATGGCGTCATCAGACCGCTGGCAGGCTGGCTGAAATTGTCAGACATGGAGTCCGCCAGGAAGCGGAAAAACCATCCCATGATGATACCCGCCAGAATGGCAGTGATGAGACCTTTGTTACGGCGAGATTTATCCGCCTCCTGCGTGACACGACCATAGGCTATCGCGGTAAAAATAATGGCGATCACGACGCAGGCGACACCGAGGAACAGAATGAGCGGATCGCCCTGCGGATTACCGATATAGGTGGTGATCACACCCAGAGCCAGCGCCAGTCCCACACCCACAGGAAAAGCTACCGCCATACCGGCAAGATTAATAGAAGCCACCAGAAGAATATTGGAAATATTGAAGATAATCCCTGCCAGTATTGCTGACATCAGACTACTGCTGCTCGCCTGCTGAATATCAGGTATAAAGCTGCGACCGGCTTCGCCCATAGAACCCAGCGTGAAGGAAAATAACAAAGAACACAGCAATAATCCAATTGAATAATCCCAATAGAATAGAGGGAACTCCCATTTTTTATTGCTGACAAGTTTGGTGGTATTTGCCCATGAACCCCAGCAAAGCATGGTAATAAAACACATTATTATGGCGACAGCATACGATTCCACGATAAACATAAATAACTCCTTGTGGTAGTTATAATCAATCGTTGTGGACAGAAGGGATAGCAGCCATTCCACGAATGGCTGTCATGTTTATAAATTTAAATAACGCTAGAATTACGCTTTCAAACCATACGTTTTGAATTTTTCAAGGACGATGGTCATTTCGGCTTCGGACAGCACGGGAACATCGTGATGTAATCCGCCACATTTGATGTATAAATCAGCCAGCGTCTCGGTTTCACCCGCCAGCCACAACGTCTTTTCCAGCGTGACGTCCATGGTCAACATCCCGTGGTGCTGCATCAATAGGGACTTACTTTCTCTGATCCCTTTAGATACACCGTCGGCCAGTTCAGGACTGCCAAAGGTATAATAGGGAATACAGGGAATATGATCCGTCCCTGTTACCGCCACCATATAGTGAATGGCCGGAATTGAATGATTATGTATTGCCACCGCCGTGGAATTCACCGCATGCGTGTGTATGACAGCATTCAATTCTGGTCTGGCTTTATAACACGCCAGATGAAATAACCATTCACTTGACGGTATTTTATCCGCTTCAGGTATTCCCTTATCGTCTACAAAGACAATCATGTCCGGCGTCATCTTTGAATAAGCGATCCCACTTGGCGTAATCAACATGCCACCGGTATATCTGGCACTCACATTACCTGATGTTCCTTGATTAAGACCTGACGCATTCATTTCCCGACAAGTGGAAATGATATTTTCTGCTAACGTAATCCTTTCCATTCCTGCTCCTTAACAGCAGTGGTCGTCGCTTTAATGCTGCTCGTCCTGGCGTGCTTTACTCTTCAGATCAGCAAACACATCCGCCAGCGCAGACTCACTGGCAGCACAGACTCCCCGCTCAGTAATGAGGCCGGTAATGTATCGGGCAGGTGTGACGTCGAAAGCGTAGTTCCCACAACGGGTTCCTTCAGGGGCGGTATTGACCCAGCTCAACTCTCCCTGAGGGTTTATCCCATAGACATGGGACTGCTCTTTTCCGTCACGTTGCTCAATCGGAATGGTCTTTCCGTCATCGATAGTCCAGTCAATAGTGGGAGAAGGTAACGCGACGTAGAAGGGAACATGGTTATCATGGGCCGCCAGCGCCTTAAGATAGGTACCAATTTTATTACAGACATCCCCTCTGGCCGTGGTTCGATCGGTCCCCACAATGCAGAGATCAACGTCGCCGTGTTGCATCAGGTGGCCGCCCGCGTTGTCGGCAATTAAGGTGTGAGGGATGCCGTGTGAGCCCAGTTCAAATGCCGTGAGCCCGCCCTGATTACGTGGCCGCGTTTCATCCACCCAGACGTGAACAGGGATTCCGTTTTCATGCGCTTTATAGATGGGAGAAAGCGCAGTTCCCCAGTCTACGGTTGCCAGCCAGCCTGCGTTACAGTGTGTCAGGATATTGACCACACTCCCGGCCGGTTTTTTCTGGGCTATTTCGCGAATGACTTCTGCACCATGTAATCCAATTTGTTCACACAACGCGACATCTTCATCGGCAATTTCTGCCGCCAGCGCCCAGGCCGCATCCTTGCGTTCTGATGCACAGAGATCCTTCAGTGTGGCTATTATCCTGTCGAGAGCCCATTTGAGGTTAATTGCCGTTGGTCGGGTTTTGATGAGAAGGTCATAGTAACGCTGCAGGCTCTTGTCACTGGCATCGTGATTCATTCCCAGCGCGATACCATAGGCTGCAACAACACCAATAAGCGGGGCGCCACGAACCCACATCTCCTGAATAGCCGTAGCGGTCATTTCCGCAGAGGTAAGCGCCACCACCTCGAACTTAAAAGGCAACTTAGTCTGATCGATGATTTCTACCGCTTTTCCATCCCCGGAAACCCAGACCGTACGGTAGTGTTTACCTTTAATATTCATAATGACCTCTTACTTAACCTTCGCAGACTGGATGACGGAATCCATATTTTTAAACTGGCGGGCATTGACGATAAGATCGCGCGCCATGGTCAACGAACGTCGTTCACATTCTGCGCAAAGCTCTGTATTTTCAATCAGTTTCAGCTCGGCAACGCCAGCAAAACCGATAATCCGGCGATTCATTTCCATGCCGGCATTCACCAGGGAATCTTCAAGCAGCGTGGCAAAAAACTGATCCTGTGCGTCCTCAAGAGCGGCCCTGTTCTGTTGATACATTTCTGTTGGCCACGCATCGCCCTGTGTTTTGTTGTCCCACAGCAGACGGAACTCCCGGGTGAAAACGAACCAGGTTTCGACAATCTGCTGAAGCAACCATTCCTGATAGTCAGCGCGACGTTGTTCATTCGCATCCCACCCAGGGCGTGAGAAGAAAGCGAGCAGAAGGTTGCCAATATAGTTGCCGATATCAAACGCCATTGGCCCCATGAAACCGAATTCAGGATCAATAACTTTGGTATCCGTGTCGGTCACCATGATTGAGCCTGAATGAAGGTCGCCATGTAACAATGCCTGCGCCTCTGTCATAAATTTGTACTTATAACGCATGGCAACCTGGATCATCTCTACATCAGCCCAGGCCTTATGAACGGCATCGTCCAGCTCAGGAGAGGTCCAGTTATTCCGTTCAGCGTTGTAATAGGGCTCTGTGAAGATCAAATCTTCCGTAATTTTGCACAGCTCATGATTCAACGCGAACTCGGCAGTAAGCGCTTTTTTCTGATCTGCTGGCATGCCAATGTCAGACGTATTGAAGAGAGTCTGGGCTAAAAATGTGCCGATATCTTCAGCTAGCTTAGGGAATTTTTTACCGTTAATCAGTTCCTTACGCAGAATTACGTGAGGCGTCAGATACTCCATGGCAAACAGTGCCATCTCCGGGTCGTAAAAATAGACCTGGGGAATCAGTGTGTGACCCGCGTACCTGGCTTCCTGACATAACACGTTGTACTCAAAGCCTGCACGGCTCAGAGATAAAGGCCATCCTTCGCCTCCCGCTCGAAGCCAGGGCAGGGCCTGTTTTACGATGATGGTTTTATGCGTCCCTTCAACGATAAACACCATGTTCAGGTTTCCGTCCCCCACTTCTGACACTTTCCACTCTTCAGGTAACCCCCCCGGTTCACATGAGGGGGTCAGTCTGGATGAGAGATAACCAGGCAACGTGTCACATGTCAGCGGTTTGTAACCAGATGGAATTGAATCCGTCATAACAGTTCTCCTTGTCTACACAGAATGATAATTAACTTGTCATATGAAAACTATACATTATCAAATGTAAATATGTTTGTGATGCATGTAGATTTTTTGAACGGAGAAAACCAGAGCGATGTTGTATGACATTGCCGATCTCTTATGGCGACCCAGGAGATGTCTTTTCCTGTAAGGCCAGGGTTAACTGACAATTAAGAGGGTCAGGTGCGGATTGTTGTGAGGATGTTTCATGGGGGAAATACTTGAGTGGCAGTAATAATAACACTGTACTTGTGTTACAGTTGTTGTCTGTTGTTTGTCTTTTGTATTATCAGATCAGGCGGTGGTTATACTGCTGTTTTGAGACACGCGTTGCCGGAAAATTTCTGTCGAGGCTGAGATGAAATGATGACAATTCCCTGACTCGTCCAGATATACCCGATTTATGCGCTTCAGCGGTTGGTATTCATCCTGCGGAGTAAAAACCCGTATTTTATTGCACTTTACGTCGTGCTAATACGATGCTTGTTTACTGTATCCCAGGAACTGGCATACGTACGCAACGATTATTTTCAGGATTTAACGTTGCGCGAGGAATTACCGGATTTTTTTGCTGTCGAAAGGCATTTCGAGAAAATAGTTTTCAAAAACTGACGGTAAAATTCAACGTAAACAGGGTAATACAATATTTTCCATAACATTAATAGTTGGTTTTTTTAAACACTCTATTAACAATGGAGTTGTTATTTTTCTTTTCGCGAATAAAAACGTTTTTATCTTTACTGTAATAAACCTTGTTTTTTGATGGAGGGGTTATTGTTTTTATGCCTCTTGTTGGTTTTTTGCATAAATTAAAGTTATTTTCAGTATTTTATTCTTGGTAGTTTATTTTTTGTGGTGTATTTATCTTCGCAAATGCTTTTTGGGTAATCAGGATTTAATCAGAATTATTGCGGATTATAATGTCGAAATAAAATTGATAAACCGTGTGGATATTCAATAGACGCCTCCGGTTTGTATTCGTCTTTAATCATCTGAGGCGGGTTATATAAAATATAAAATAATATTGTATTGAGAAAGAGATATTTACGAGCGCCAAGAGGAAAGAGTTCCTCTTATTCATAATGCAAAGTATCGTCACCATATATTAATCGGAAATGCAGGTAACAGACTGATGTAGCTGGGAAATGACTTTTTTTGGGTAAATCGCATCGGTAAGAAGCAGGTCACCAGGATTAAGTAGCAAAGTTATAAGGATAAAACATATGTCGCCACGTCCCCGTTCTTCTGAAATTCACAGGGTTACTCAGTCTGAACCCCGGAAAGGGATGTCCTTTTCCCGGCAATTCCGTTTCTGGGTATGGATTAACATCGTTCTGCAATTTTTCCTGCCGCTGATGCTGGCGTTCACGCCAGCAGTACGTGCCGCGCAGATAAAATGGTATCAGACCCCTCCCGAGCAACAGATGGTTACAGTTTCATCCAGCGAACTCCCCACTTTGGGGGGGAATCCTGCAAGTGATGAGAAGAGCGAGGATGGAAACGATAAGGCGACAGAAACCCGAACGGCGCAACTGGCAAGCAAGACAGGGCAGTTTCTGAATAATGCCAGCGGTGATGCGGCGGTAGGTATAGCCCGCCAGATGGCGACCGGGAAAGCGAGTGCTGAAATAGAGCAGTGGCTTAACCGCGTGGGGACTGCCCGGGTTCAGATGCAGCTTGATGAGGAATTCTCTCTGAAGAATTCTTCCGTTGATTTACTGATCCCCTGGTATGACAGTCCTGATACGTTACTCTTTTCTCAGCACAGCCTGCACCGCACCGATGACCGGACCCAGGGAAACCTGGGGGCCGGATATCGCTATTACACACCGGACTGGATGGCCGGTGTTAACGCATTCTATGATTATGATTTTTCAGGTGAACACTCCCGTATGGGGATGGGGCTGGAATACGGTCGGGATTATCTGAAACTGGCAGCAAATGGCTATTTCCGCCTGTCCGGGTGGAAAAATGCGTCCGATCTGGCCGATTACGAAGCACGTCCGGCTAACGGCTGGGACATCCGCAGTGAAGGGTATCTGCCGGTTTACCCACAACTGGGTGGCAAGCTGGTCTATGAACAGTACTACGGTAAAGAAGTCGGTCTCTTTGGCCGGGATAATCGCCAGCAGGATCCACGGGCAATAACGGCAGGCCTTAGCTACACCCCGTTCCCGTTGATGACGCTCAGTGCCGACCATCGCATGGGGGAAGGCGGTGAAAACGATACCCGTCTGGGCGTGGAGTTCTCCTGGCAGTTTGATACGCCTTTACACAAGCTTCTTGATACTGACGCCGTGGGGCAGATGCGCACCCTGGCGGGCAGTCGTTATCATCTGGTTGATCGAAACAACAACATTGTCCTGGAGTATCGGGAGAAAAATAATCTGACGTTGAAAATGGCCGATGCGTTACGTGGCTATCAGGGCGATCGTCTTTCCCTGGATGTTGTGGTTAATGCCCGACACGGGCTTGAGCGTATTGTATGGGATGACAGTGCACTCCGTGCCGCTGGCGGGGAAGTGACCTGCACCGCGAATACCCAGTGTGTGGTTACCCTGCCTCTCTGGAAAACCGGCGGTATTGACGCTAATACGTATGTGATTAGTGCGGTTGCCCACGATAAAGCAGGTAATCACTCTCCTCAGGCGTCCACATATATCTTTGTGGAGCAGTCAGCGGTTAATGCTGAAAACTCAACCTTCGAAATAGTCCCCACGGATGACCCGAATGCACATCCAGTCATCATTGAAGCCGATGGTGTCACTACAGCCACGATGACTTTCCGGGCGCTGGACGGACAGGGCCTTCCGGTCTCGTCGCTGAATCCGGAGATCCTGCAACACGAATCCTCTCTTGGTGGCCTGACGATCAGCAGCGTTCGTGAAGTCAGCGCCGGGGTTTATGTTGCGACGGTATCCGGCAATACTGCTGGTGAAGCCTGGATGGCGCCAGTCGTGAATGGTTCAGCCCTCTCTTCCCTGCGAAAACCAGTGACCTTTGTGACTTCCGCCTTCTCTATAGATTTCAGTGTGGTTACAGATAACGCTATCGCGGATGGGGTTTTACCCAACAGCGTGAAGGCGACGCTGACGGATGAAGAAGGGAGCCCACTGGTCGGCAAAGTCGTGAACTTCAGCGTGGATAATGGCGCAACGATTGCGGCCAGTGGCACGACCGGCGCTGACGGCAGCGTGATCATGACGCTGACCAGCACGGTGGCTGGCGCGGCGACGGTGACGGCATCGATCAATGGCAACAGTGAGAGCGTGAACGTGACCTTTACGGCTGACGCGGGTTCGGCGCATATCGCCGAGGGTGCGTTGGAAAGGGTGATTAACGATGCTCTGGCGAACGGGTCAGCGACCAACAGCGTGAAGGCGACGGTGACGGATGCGCAGGGAAACCCTCTGTCCGGTCAGGTCGTGAACTTCAGCGCCGATAACGGGGCGACGATTGTGGCCAGCGGCACAACCGGTGCCGACGGTACCGTGACCATGACGCTGACCAGCACGGTGGCGGGTGACTCGACGGTGACGGCGTCGATCAACAACAGCAGCCGGAGCGTGGGGGTGACGTTTACAGCGGATACCACTACGGCGCAGATTGCCGACGGCGCGCTGGAGCGGGTAATTAACGATGCTCTGGCGAACGGGTCCGCAACCAACAGCGTGAAGGCGACGGTGACGGATGCGCAGGGAAACCCTCTGTCCGGTCAGGTCGTGAACTTCAGCGCCGATAACGGGGCGACGATTGTGGCCAGCGGCACAACCGGTGCCGACGGTACCGTGACCATGACGCTGACCAGCACGGTGGCGGGTGACTCGACGGTGACAGCATCGATCAATAACAGCAGCCGGAGCGTGAGCGTGACGTTCACAGCGGATACCACTACGGCGCAGATTGCCGACGGTGCGCTGGAGCGGGTAATTAACGATGCTCTGGCGAACGGGTCAGCGACCAACAGCGTGAAGGCGACGGTGACGGATGCGAACAGGAACCCGCTGTCCGGCCAGGTCGTGAACTTCAGCGCTGATAACGGGGCGACGATTGCGGCCAGCGGCACGACCGGTGTCGACGGTACCGTAACCATGACGCTGACCAGCACGGTGGCAGGCGAGGCCACGGTGACAGCATCGATCAATAACAGCAGCCGGAGCGTGAGCGTGACGTTCACAGCGGATACCACTACGGCGCAGATTGCCGACGGTGCGCTGGAGCGGGTGATCAACGGAGCGCTGGCGGATGGTACGGCAACCAACAGCGTGAAGGCGACGGTGACGGATGCGAACAGGAACCCGCTGTCCGGTCAGGTCGTGAACTTCAGCGCCGATAACGGGGCGACGATTGCGGCCAGCGGCACGACCGGTGATGACGGCACGGTGACCATGACGCTGACCAGCACGGTGGCGGGTGCGGCGACGGTGACAGCATCGATCAACAACAGCAGTGAAAGCGTCGACGTGACGTTTGTGGCGGACACCGGGACGGCGCAGATTGCCGACGGCGCACTGGAACGGGTGATTAACGATGCGCTGGCGAACGGGTCAGCGACCAACAGCGTGAAGGCGACGGTGACGGATGCGAACGGAAACCTTCTGTCCGGCCAGGTCGTGAACTTCAGCGCCGATAACGGGGCGACGATTGCGGCCAGCGGCACGACCGGTGCCGACGGTACCGTGACCATGACGCTGACCAGCACGGTAGCGGGTGACTCGACGGTGACAGCATCGATCAACAACAGCAGTGAAAGCGTCGACGTGACGTTTGTGGCGGACACCGGGACGGCACAGATTGCCGACGGCGCGCTGGAGCGGGTAATTAACGATGCGCTGGCGAACGGGTCAGCGACCAACAGCGTGAAGGCGACGGTGACGGATGCGAACGGAAACCTTCTGTCCGGCCAGACCGTGAACTTCAGCGTGAATAACGGGGCGACGATTGTAGCCAGCGGCACGACGGGTGATGACGGTACGGTGACCATGACGCTGACCAGCACGGTGGCGGGCGAGGCCACGGTGACGGCGTCGATCAACAACAGCAGCCGGAGCGTGAGCGTGACATTCACAGCCGACACCAGTACGGCACGGATTGCCGACGGCGCACTGGAACGGGTGATTAACGATGCGCTGGCGAACGGGTCAGCGACCAACAGCGTGAAGGCGACAGTGACGGATGCGAACGGGAATATCCTGATCGGCCAGACCGTGAACTTCAGCGCCGATAACGGGGCGACAATTATGGCCAGCGGCACAACCGGCAACGACGGTACGGTGACCATGACGCTGACCAGCATGGTGGTGGGTGACTCGACGGTAACGGCGTCGATCAACAACAGCAGTGAAAGCGTGGAAGTGACGTTTGTGGCCGACATCGGTACGGCGCAGATTGCCGCCGGGGCACTGGAGATAGTGGGGACAGGGGCTCGGGCCGATGGGGTGACAACCAACAGCGTGAAGGCGACAGTGACGGATGCGCGGGGAACCCCACTACCCGGCCAGCTCGTAAACTTCAGCGCCGATAACGGGGCGACGATTGCGGCCAGCGGTACAACTAATGGCGCCGGTACAATAACTATGTCGCTGACGAGCCTGGTAGCAGGTGATGTGACCGTGACAGCGTCGATCAACGGCAGCAGTCAGAGCGTGAGCGTGACGTTTGTGGCAGATGAGAACTCGGCGCAAATGAGCGTGACCGTTGACAGCGCAGACGCTGTGCCGGCGAACGGCTCGGCCACCCGGACCGTGACGGCGACGCTGATCGATGAGAACCGTAACCCGCTACGGAATCAGGCGGTGAGCTTTACCGTCAGTGACGGGCCGGTGTTTAGCGGAGAGGCCAGTGGTACCACCGGTAATGACGGCACGGTAACCGTGACGCTGACCAGTACGGTAGCGGGAACCTTTACGGTGTCCGGCGCAGCGGCAAGTTTGTCACTGAACGGCAGCGCGGAAGTGGCATTTACAGCAGATGCCAGCACGGCACGACTGATTATCGAAACCTCTTCTGATACGAAAACAGCGAACGGAACGAGTTCGCACCCGGTCACGCTGAAGGTTGAGGATGCGCAGAGTAACCCGCTGACCAGTGTTCATAACGTGACGCTGGAGGTCCCGGCAGATGGCCCGCTGTTCAGTAATAACACCGCCACGCTGACTACCAGTACTGACAGCAACGGTGAGCTGGAGGTGCCGCTGACCAGTACGGTGGCGGGAACCTTTACGGTGAGCGCCCGTCTGGGGAGTGGCACTCCAGTCACTGCGCAGGTGAGGTTTGCGGCAGATACCAGTACGGCACGACTGACCGTGACTGCTGACAGTACAGAGGCTGTGGCGGCGAACGGCACGGAGACCCGGACGGTGACGGCGACGCTGACGGATGCGGAAGATAACCCGCTACGGAATCAGGCGGTGAGCTTTACCGTCAGTGACGGGCCGGTGTTTAGCGGAGAGGCCAGTGGTACCACCGGTAATGACGGCACGGTAACCGTGACGCTGACCAGTACGGTAGCGGGAACCTTTACGGTGTCCGCCGCAGCGGCAAGTTTGTCGCTGAACGGCAGCGCGGAAGTTGCGTTTATCGCGGATGCCAGCTCGGCACAACTGGTTATCGAAACGTCTTCAGATGCGACCATCGCGAATGGAACGGACAGACATCCGGTCATGCTGAAAGTCGAGGATGCGCAGGGTAACGCGCTGACCAGCGTTCATAACGTGACGCTGGAGGTTCCGGCAGATGGTCCTCTGTTCAGCAATAACGCAGCCACTCTGAGTACCAGTACTGACAGTAATGGTGAACTTGAGGTGCCGCTGACCAGTACGGTGGCGGGGACCTTTACGGTGAGCGCCAGTCTGGGAAGTGATACACCGGTCAGTGTGCAGGTGAGGTTTGCGGCGGATGCCAGCACGGCACGACTGGTTATTGAAACATCTTCAGATGCGACAACCGCGAACGGAACGGATTCGCATCCGGTCACGCTGAAGGTCAAGGATGCACAGGGTAACGCACTGGCTGGCGTCCGTGCCGTGAGGCTGGATGTCCCGACAGCAGGTCCGCTCTTCAGTAATGATGGCGTGAGTCTGAGTGCCAACACTGACAGCAACGGTGAACTGGAGGTGCCGCTGACCAGTATGGTGGCGGGAACCTTTACGGTGAGTGCCCGTCTGGGGAGTGGTGCAGCGGTCAGTACACAGGTGACGTTTGCAGCAGATCTCAGTACGGCACGACTGATCATCGAAACCTCTGCTGACACGAAAACTGCGACCGGAGCGGATCCGCACCCGGTTACGCTGAAGGTCGTGGATGCGCAGAATAACGCCCTGGCTGGCGTCCATGCTGTAACGCTGAGTGTCCCGGCAGATGGCCCTTTGTTCAGCAATAACGCAGCCACTCTGAGTACCAGTACTGACAGTAATGGTGAACTTGAGGTGCCGCTGACCAGTACGGTGGTGGGGACCTTTACGGTGAACGCCAGCCTGGGAAGTGATACGCCGGTCAGTGCGGATGTGACGTTTGTAAGGTATGAGATATACACCGCAACAATTTCCCTCTCACCTGAGACAGACGGGACCGATCTCAGCAGCGACGTCTCGATAACGGCAAACGGCACGGATCAGACGCGAGTGGTTGTCGTGATTAAGGATCAGGATCAGAGACCAGCCGTAGGCCTGACGGGACTTAAGATAAAAGCAAATCAGTCTCTGATGAAAGAAATTTCAGGTGGAGAGATGACGGCGGGGACTGAATATGACCTGGTTCCCAGTACGACTGATGGGGTGTATTACAAAACCGTCGTGGCGGGTACGGATACCGGTTCCGTGAGATTCAACGTCACTTCAGGATTAACAGAAAATGATATCGCTATTACCAGTAATAGCGTGACGGTCAACCTGACTGCCGGCGAACCAGCCAGCGCAGGTGTTTACCTGTCTTCCGAAACGGATGGTACCGATATTGCGTCGAGAACCACAACCCTGGCGGCCAATGGTACCGATCAGACAAATATTGTGATCGTAGTGAAGGATGCGAACGGACACGGTGTGACGGGGCTGGAGAATGGGCTCAAGGTAAAAACAAGCACAGGAGGGCTACTGAGTACCACCGCGGGTACAGAAATAGCCGGGGGAACGGAGTATGGGGTTGAGCCAGGTACAGCTGACGGGGTGTATTACCTGACGTTGAAGGCAGGAACAACGCTTGGAACCGTCGTGTTCAACGTCACAGATGGGCTGCCGGACAGTCTCATCCCCGTTGGAAGTAATAATGTCACGATTAATCTGACGGCAGGTGAGCAGTCCGTTGCCGGGGTATACCTGTCATCCGAAACGGATGGTACCGCGCTTGAGAGGACGAAATCGTTAGTGGCTGATGGCAACAGCAGAAGCTATACGAGGGTAGTTGTCACGGTGAAGGATGCGAACGGACACGGTATTAATGGTTTAACTCCGCAGATAACTGCATTGTCAGGAGGCGGTTTGCTGAAAAATGCAAACGGTGTATCGATGACGGAAGGGACTGCTTTTAGTATGGTTCCCGGAACGGCTGATGGGGTGTATTACCTGAGTGTGTGGGCCAAAACAACAAGCGGTACTGTGAAGTTCAGCGTGACGGGCGGACTGAATTCCGGAGTGATCCCCGCAGGCCAAAATAATGTGACGGTTAACCTGACGGCGGGCGCTCCGTCCGTTGCAGGGATATACCTGTCATCCGAAACGGACGGTACAGCGCTTGCGAGTACGAAATCGTTAGTCGCTAATGGCAGCAGCTATACGCGGGTTGTTGTCACGGTGAAGGATGCGAACGGAAACGGTGTTAATGATTTGCCCCTGAAAATCGCGGCGCAGTCGGGAGGCGGTTTGCTGAGAAATGCAAGCAACGTATCAATGGCTGAAGGGGCTAATTTTGATATGGTGCGCGGAACGGCTGATGGGGTGTATTACCTGAGCGTGTGGGCTGGTACAACCAGCGGCACCGTCACATTTAGCGTGACCGACGGACTGGATGACGGTGTGATTCCATCTGGCAGTAATACTGTGACGGTTAACCTGACGGCGGGCGCTCCGTCCGTTGCCGGGATATACCTGTCATCCGAAGCGGATGGTACCGCGCTTGAGTCAACGAAATCGTTAGTTGCTATTGCTAATAGCAACTATACGAGGGTTGTCGTCACGGTGAAGGATGCGAATGGAAACGGTGTTAACGGTCTGCCTCTGAAAATCGCGGCGCAGTCGGGAGGGGGGCTGCTGACTTCAGGCGGCGTCTCGATGACGCAAGGGACTGATTTTGACATGATAGCCGCAGCGGTTGACGGCGTTTATTACCTGAACGTGTGGTCTGGAAACACAAGCGGCACCGTCAAGTTCAGCGTGACGGGCGGACTGAATTCCGGTGTGATCCCGACTGGCAGTAATAATGTGACGGTTAACCTGACGGCGGGCGATCCGTCCGTTGCAGGGATATACCTGTCATCCGAAACGGACGGTACAGCGCTTGCGAGTACGAAATCGTTAGTCGCTAATGGCAGCAGCTATACGCGGGTTGTTGTCACGGTGAAGGATGCGAACGGAAACGGCGTTAATGGTCTGCCCCTGAAAATCGCGGCGCAGTCGGGAGGCGGTTTACTGAGAAATGCCTCTGGTGCAGCGATGGCGCAAGGGACTGAATATGCTATGGCGGCAGGAGCGGCTGACGGAGTGTATTACCTGAGCGTGTGGTCCAGAACAACAACCGGCACCGTCAAGTTCAGCGTGACGGGCGGACTGGATTCAGGCCTGATTCCGACTGGCAGTAATAATGTGACGATTGAGCTGACGCCGGGCGCTCAGTCCGTTGCCGGGATATACCTGTCATCTGCAGCGGATGGTACCACGCTCACGAGGACGAAATCCCTAGTGGCTGATGGCAGCAACTATACGAGGGTTGTCGTCACGGTGAAGGATGCGAATGGAAACGGTATTAATGGTTTGCCCCTGACGATCGCGGCGCAGTCGGGGAGCGGTCTGATGACATCAGGCGGCACCTCGATGACGCAAGGGACTAATTTTACTATGATTCCAGGAACGGGTAACGGGGTGTATTACCTGAACGTCTGGGCCGGAACAAAAACGGGCACCGTAACGTTTAGCGTGACGGGCGGACTGAATTCCGGTGTGATCCCCACTGGCAGTAATAATGTGACGGTTAACCTGACGGCGGGCTCACCGTCCGTTGCAGGGGTGTACCTGTCATCCGAAACGAATGGTACCGCCCTTACGAGAACGAAATCGTTAGAGGCAGTTGTTAATGGTAACAACTATACCAGGGTTGTCGTCACGGTGAAGGATGCGAACGGAAACGGTGTTAAGGGGTTGAACCTGAAAGTAGCGGCGCAGTCGGGAGGCGGCTTGTTGAGAAATGCCTCTGGTGCAGCGATACCACAGGGGACTGAATATACTATGTCGTCAGGAACGGTTGACGGAGTGTATTACCTGAGCGTGTGGGCAGGAACAAAAGCGGGCACAGTAACGTTCAGCGTGACAGGCGGACTGAACTCAGGCGTGATCCCCACGGGCAGTAACAACGTAACAGTGACGCTGACCGTTCCACCTCCGGCATCTGCGCAAATAAATGCCTGGTGGTCTTACCAGGGGGGAAGTAACAGCGGCAGTACTTACAGAACGTTTGGCTCAGCGGTTCGTTTCCTGAACTCTTCAGGGACGCCAATGCAATGTGATAGCGTTACCATTGTTGGGACTAGCGGTGTCGGCTACCGCGCTGAAGCGTCTAGTGTTCGAGACCTTTATAGCTATAGTGCCGACAAGTGGAATAATGGTACGTCAGACAACGAAGGGAGCAATAGCTTCAACAGTTCCACAAAAGTCTATACTTTTACAAAATACTCATACATCGGCGTTACTGGAAAGCAAGGAGTTACCTATAATGGAGTACTGACTGCATCAGGATCAACGACTTACCCACTCTCAGGGCAGGGATATCTGGGGGGGGATGATCGGCTCACTTTTTCCTGTAAAGTAGGAAATACGACCTATTCATTCAAATCAAGTAATGGTATGACAGTGAACAGTGGTCTGGGTATTTGATATTAAGGGGGCTGAAAAGCCCCCTTTCTGTTTTTGTGTTTACCTGACCGTTGATTTACATGGAATTGAACCATCACTCCCTCCCCCAGCAGATTTCACCGAAACCCCAAAAGTGTAGTGATGTGATGGACGCCTGAATCGCCACGGATTTAACAGACACCTCTGAGTCATTTAAGATGACTTAAAGAGAGGTGCCCATGAGCGGTAAACGTTATCCCGAAGAGTTTAAAATTGAAGCAGTCAAACAGGTTATTGTTCGCGGTCATTCTGTTTCCAGCGTTGCAACACGTCTCGATATCACCACCCACAGCTTTTACGCCTGGATAAAGAAGTACGGTCCGGACTCATCCACTAATAAAGAACAGTCAGATGCTCAGGCCGAGATCCGCCGACTCCAGAAGGAGCTGAAGCGTGTTACCGACGAACGGGACATATTAAA